>Ga0126307_10000320_pt1 | contig 31200 bp, 31 predicted proteins | sample Plot28_FD_89955 | JGI IMG/M metagenome (GOLD analysis project Ga0126307, IMG submission 89955) | Serpentine soil microbial communities from UC McLaughlin Reserve, CA, USA - Plot28 | ecosystem: Environmental > Terrestrial > Soil > Grasslands | place: USA: UC McLaughlin Reserve, Lake County... | reverse complement strand
CTCCTCGGCCGTCTCGACAGGCTCGAGCAGCCCCAGCTTCTCGTAGATCTCGTCCAGGATACGCTCGCGGACCTCGTAGTTTTCCTTGAGAAACTGCTTGGCGTTCTCCCGTCCCTGCCCGAGGCGCTCATCGCCGTAGGCGAACCAGGCGCCGCTCTTCTGCACCACCTCGTGCTCGATGCCGACGTCCAGCAGACTCCCCTCGCGGGAGATCCCCTCCCCGTACATCACGTCGAACTCCACCGTCTTGAAAGGCGGGGCCACCTTGTTCTTCACGACCTTCACCCTGGTCTGGTTGCCGACGGCGTCGTTGCCGACCTTCAGCGCGCCAATGCGCCTGATGTCCAGACGCACACTGGAATAGAACTTCAGCGCCCTCCCCCCCGGCGTCGTCTCGGGTGAGCCGAACATGACCCCTATCTTCTCCCTCAGCTGGTTGATGAAGACAGCCGTCGTCCCTGAGCGGTTGAGCGATCCCGAGAGCTTCCTCAAGGCCTGGCTCATGAGGCGGGCCTGAAGCCCCACATGAGAGTCGCCCATCTCTCCCTCGATCTCAGCCCTAGGCACGAGGGCAGCGACCGAGTCGATGACGATCACATCGAGGGCGCCGGAGCGAACTAGGGTATCCGCTATCTCCAGGGCCTGTTCGCCGTTATCCGGCTGGGAGAAGTAGAGGTTCTCGAGATCGACGCCGATAGCCTGGGCGTAGGTCGGGTCGAGGGCGTGCTCGGCGTCGACGAAGGCTGCGAGGCCCCCGGCCTTCTGCGCCTCGGCGATGATGTGCAGCGCGAGGGTCGTCTTGCCGCTCGATTCGGGACCGAAGATCTCGACGATCCGGCCCCGTGGGACCCCTCCGACGCCGAGGGCGAGGTCGAGGGCCAGGGCGCCGGTCGGAATGGAGGCGACCCTCTGGCGCTCCTCGTCGCCCATGCGCATGATCGAACCCTTGCCGAACTGCCGCTCTATCTGGGAGACGGCGGCGTCTATAGCCTTGCTCTTATCCAATGCTTCCTCCAAAAAGCGAGTGTGCCGACAAGGTACTAAATCGGCATTTACTGCGCCTGATTATACTGTAGGGCTCCATTGCTCCCAAGGGACGTCCTGCGAGATGGGCGGTGTTCAGCTCGCGTTCTTCAGGGTGTAGGTCCTGGCGACGACCTCACCCGTGCGCCCGAGCGCGCCAACATCCTGGCCGTTTATCTCCACCAATACAGCCCCTGCGTCCCCGCTCTTGATGTACAGTTGCCGCTCGGCCTCGAAACGCTCGGAGAACCCGGGCCGGGCTACCTGCTCGTAGGCCACGCTCCCGTCGGCCCGGATCAGGATCCACGAGGGCCGCTCTCTTACGTTGACGGAGACCTGCAACGTACCTGGTGGCGTGCTCCGCTCGCCGCCTGTCGGTCTCCGGTCGCCGGGTGACCCTTCGCCCGTGGCAGCCGCTTCCTCTGCCTGCCCGGCCCCAGGGGCCTTCTCCTTGACGGACACCTTCTGTTGCTCCTGGCGAGGTGGCGCCCCCGATGAGGGGTCGCCCTCCTTCGAAGCCTGCACCCCGCGTCCCACGAAGTAAAGTACCCCGATAACGGCGGCCAGGGCGAGCAGGGCGACGAGAAAGGTCACTATGGCCGAGGTTGAGATCCTGCGTTTCCGCGCTCCCGCAAGGCCGCTGGGCGTGAGCAGTGGCTTCTCGAAGCCGCTCTCGTGCCTCATGTTGTAGTCGAGCCCGCGCTCACGCCGCGGTTTTCTGGCGCTCTTGGGCTGATGCGCAAGCGCTTCACCGTCGAGGCCGAGGTAGTTGGCGTACGTCTTCAGAAAGCCCCTGGCGTAGACCGCGTCGGGGAGTATCGTGTAGTCCTCGCACTCGAGCCCCGTGAGATAGCGCTTGCGGATCTTGGTCGCCTGCTCGACCTCCTCGAGGGAGAGACCCTGCTCCTTCCTCCTCTGCTCGAGGAAGCGGCCGATCTCGGCCTCGCCGTTCGGTCCCTCGCCTCCCCCAGGGCTGTGCGTGTGCTTCCCGTCTTCCATCGCATTAGAAGCCTATCACAAAAGCTACCAACCCTCGGCTGGATCGGCCTTCCCTTCTTCGCCTGAGAACATGGACTCGAGATCCATCGTGGTGGCCACTACGGCGCGGCTCTTGGAACCCTCGTAGGGGCCGACGATGCCCTTGCGCTCGAGGGCGTCGATAATCCTCCCGGCCCGCGAGTAGCCAACCCTGAAACGCCGCTGCACGGCGCTGACGGAGGCCTGCTGGGTGGAGACGACGAAGCTCGCCGCCTCGGGAAGGAGGTCGTCGTCAGGCTCCTCGCTCTCCTCTTTGACGTTCCTCGGTTCGGTCACCTCCTCGACGAAGTGCGCCTCAGCGCGTCCCGAGGCCGCCTCGACGGTGGCCGAGACCACCCGGTCGACCTCCGGCTCGGAGATGAAAGCGCCCTGCACCCGCGATGGCCTCGCCGCCGAGACGGGTTTGTAGAGCATGTCCCCCATCCCGAGCAGGGCCTCGGCGCCTGGGGTGTCAAGGATCACCCGGCTGTCCACCTGACTCGAGACGGCGAACGCGATGCGGCTCGGCACATTGGCTTTGATCATGCCCGTTATTACGTCCACGCTGGGCCTCTGGGTCGCAACCACAAGGTGGATGCCCACAGCCCGCGCCTTCTGGGCGAGCCTGATGATGGCGTCCTCGACCTTGGCCCCGGCCTGCATCATGAGGTCGGCTAGCTCGTCTATGACAACGACCACGTAGGGCATCTGGGTCTCGGCCCTGTCGTTGTATGCATCGACGGACCTGACCCCGATCTTCTCCAGCACCTCATAGCGGCGCTCCATCTCGGCGACGGCCCAGGCCAGCGCGTTCGCAGCCTTCTTGACGTCGGTCACGACCGGCGTGATCAGGTGCGGTACCCGCCCGAACTGCGAGAGCTCGACCCTCTTCGGATCGATGAGGACCATCTTGACCTGCCGTGGGTCGGTAGTGAGCAAGAGCGACGTCAACAACCCATTGAGCATCACGCTCTTGCCGCTGCCCGTGGTCCCAGCGACGAGGAGGTGCGGCATCTCGGAAAGGTCGAAGAACACGGCCCTCCCCGAGATGTCCTTGCCCAGTCCTACTGGAAGGGTCCAGTCGTTGGCGTCGGGGTAGGCCTGGAACACGTCCCCGAGCGTCACCTTCGCCGGTCTGGTGTTTGGTACTTCGACCCCGACCGCGCTCTTGCCAGGGATCGGGGCGAGTATCCTGACCTCGGTCGCGGCGAGGGCATAGGCGATGTCCTGCTGCAAATTTCTGACCTTGCCTACCTTGACCCCGCTCCCGAGGCGCAGCTCGTAGCGGGTGACCCGCGGGCCAACCACGGCGCGCACCACTTGAGCCTCCACCCCAAGGTCGGAGAGCGCCAGGGTCAGCCTCTGGCTCGTACCTTCGGCGTCGTGCTCGGGATCTCCATGCCCGAGGCTCAACATGGAGTACGGCGGAGGCGTGTACTCGCCTGGCGCGAGCTCTCGCTCATCGCTTAGGGCCTGGGCGGTCCCGCGTTCGGGCAGGATGACCTCGAACTCTCTCATCGGCTCGCTCTTTGACTCCCTTCCGGCAACCTCCGCGGGGACCCCCTCGTGCATGTTCGGCCCATCCGAGCCACCCTGCTCGCGAACCTTCGCAGCGCCACCTCGGGTCTGACTCCTCCTGGGAGACGGCTCCGTCCGCGCCCCTCTCTTCTCCCACAGCCCTCGGCCCAGGCCCACGATCCTCTCTCCAGAGGACTTGAGCGCGCTGAGGGCTGCGGCAAAGCCCCCGCCTGTGAGCAGCGACAGGCCGAGGACGTAGAGAAGCCCGATCGCGAGCGCAGCCCCTATTCCGCCGGCGGCCCACTGCACCACCGCGTAAAATCCACTGCCCAGGATGCCCCCGGCCTCGGGATAATGTCTGAGGGAGAAGAGCTGCCTCTGGGGCAGGGTGGCGGCGAAGGTGGCCGCGCCTGCGAGCAGCAAGAGAGCGGCACCGACGGCGATCCGGCCCGTGAGGCGGCCAAGCAAGAGGAGCACCCCTGCGAAGGCCGCTAGCGGGGCTAGCGCGAGGCCGACTCTCCCCAGTAATTGGGTGACCACGAAGGAGCCCGCCTCCCCCAGAAATGCCCCGCGACCACTCGCGAAAGCGGCGCTGAAAAACAATCCGAGGGCGAGCAGAAAGACACCGACCGCTTCCCTGCTCACAGCCCCGGCAAGGCTATTCCTTACCCGACTCAGGGGCGAGGCACCCTTGCCCGTCTTCTTGCCTCGACCCCTGCCGGGGGAGTCCTTCTTCGAGGTCTTCTTTGGCGCACGCCTGCCTGTAGCCACCCCCTAAGTCTAGCCCATGAGCCTCCGGTCCAACGTCAACCGCAAGGTGTAGTACAGGGTTAGATCTATACCTCAACTATTAGCGGCAAGATGATCGGGCGCTTACCCGTACGCTCGCGGAGGAAGCCGGAGAGGTCTTTGCGAATAGCGTTCTTTAGTTCGCCCCAGTCTGTGAGGCGCTGGCTCGCCGTTCGCAGTAGGGTTTGACTGACCACCTCGATGGACTGGTCGACGAGACCGTTGGCGCCCTCCTGGCTGACGAAGCCGCGGGAGATGACGTCGGGAGGTCCGAGGAGCTGGCCGTTCTGGACGTTTATGCGGGCCACCACGATAAACATGCCGTCTTCTGAGAGCTGCTGACGCTCGCGCATCACGCCCGAGGAGCTCTCGGCTATCGCGCCCGCATCGACGAGGAACATGCCAGCGGCGACGTTGCCGGCGAGGCGGGCCTCACCGTCCTCGAACTCCAGGCAGGCGCCGTTCTCCAGGATGAAGATGTTCTCTTCGGGGATGCCGAGGCTGATCGCCGTGTTCGCGTGGTGGCGCAGGTGCCTGAACTCGCCGTGCACGGGGACGAGGTAGCGAGGCTTGAGGAGCGAGAGCACTATCTTCTGCTCCTCCTGGGCGGCGTGGCCCGAGACGTGGACGGGCACGAGTGGACTGTAGAAGACGTGGGCGCCGCGCTTCATCAGGTTGTTGATCGTACGAGAGATCCCGCGCTCGTTGCCCGGGATAGGGTGGGCCGCTATCACGACCGTGTCCTCCGGCCCGACCTCGATGGTGCGGTGGGTCCCGTTGGCGATCCTGCTCAGGGCGGCCAGGGGCTCCCCCTGCGAGCCGGTAGTCAGGACCACGATGTCGGGGTCGGGGATCCGGTTGACGTCCCGCTGGTCGACTATCATCTCCTGGGGTAGGTCGAGGTAGCCGAGTTCGCGTGCGATCTGGACGTTCCGGATCATCGAGCGCCCCGACACCCCGACGAGTCTGTCGAGTTTCCTGGCAGCCTCGACCACCTGGCTGACACGATGGATGTGCGAGGCGAAGGAGGCCACGATGATGCGTCCCTTCGCCCTCTCGAAGACCTCGTTCAAGGTATCCCCGACAATCCTCTCCGAGGGTACATAGCCGGGCCGCTCCGAGTTCGTCGAGTCCCCGAAGTAGGCGAGCACGCCTTCTTTGCCAAGCTCGGCCATCCGCCCCAGGTCCATAGGCGCGCCCTCTATAGGTGTGAGGTCGATCTTGTAGTCGCCGGAGAAGACGATCACACCCGCGTTGGTACGGATCGCTATCGCGACGGCGCCTGGTATGGAGTGGTTGACCTCTATAAACTCGAGGCCGAAGCCACCCAGGTTCTGCCTGTCGCCAGCCTTGATCTCGCGCAGATCTCCCCTCTTGATCCCGAACTCCTGCAGCTTGCTGCGCACGAGCCCGAGGGTGAGTTTCGTGGCGTACACGGGTACGTTGAACTCGCGCAAGAGATAAGGCAGTGCCCCTACATGGTCCTCATGGCCGTGCGTAAGCACGATACCCTTCAACTCATCCGCATGTTCCCTCAGGTAAGTAAAGTCGGGGAGCACGAGGTCGATCCCCGGCATCTCCTCGTCGGGGAACGACATACCGGCGTCGACCAGGATCATCCCGCTGCCCTGGCGCACGGCCGTCATGTTTTTGCCGATCTCACCCAACCCCCCAAGGGGAACGACCTGCAAGGTATCGTTGCCTAACAACAGTGCTAATTACCTCCTTTTGAAGATCTCAGGGATCAGGAAAACCTGTGGCCTGAAACCGGACTTTCAGTTCAGGTACGTTCCCAGGTCGAGCTCCTTCGGCCCGACGGCGGAGAGGTACATCTGGTCTGTTCTGAGGTGCTCTCTGGCGAGGCGAGCGATGTCTTGCGGGGTCACGGCCTCGATGCGGGCTGAGATCTCCTCCGCCGTCAGGAGCTCCGCGCCGGTTATTACGCTGCGGCCAATGCGATTCATCCTCGCCGAGGTGCTCTCGAGGGCGAGAAGGGTCGAGCTCTTGAGCTGCTGCTTGGTACGCTCCAGTTCTTCTTCCCCTATCTCCTCCTCCATGACCCTCCCGAGTTGCTCGACGATCACCCTGACCGCCTCCTCCACGTTGCCCGTGGTGGAGCCTACGTAGGTCTTTATAGCGCCGGCGTCCGAGTATCCCTGGTGGTAGGAGTACACGGCGTATGCGAGCCCGCGCTTCTCACGCACCTCCTGGAAGAGACGGCTGCTCATGCCGCCGCCGAGGACGTTGTTCAGGGCGGCCATCGCGTAACGGTCCTCGCTCTTCGCGGGGATACCTAGAGATCCCATCGAAACGTGGTACTGCTCCGTCTCCTTGAACCTGAAGTAATAGCGACTCTCGGGCGGCGTCGGCCTCGCCTCTCGCACAAAGGGCTCTCCTTCTGGCAGGCCAGTGAGCTTCTCCTCGACCCTCCGATCGACGTCTTCGGGGTCGAGCTTGCCGGCGGCGGCAACGAAGACGTTGGAAGCCGTGTAGGTGTCTTGGTGGAAGGTCTTGAGGGTGTCGTGGTCGACGCCGCGGACGGTCTCGGCAGACCCGATGATCGGACGCCCCAGCGGGTCCTCGTTGAAGATGAGCGAAGAGAGGTACTCGTCGGCGAGCTGATCTGGCCTGTCCTCGTACATCTTGATCTCCTCGACGATGACCTCACGCTCCCGTTCGAGATCCGTGAGCGTCGGCCTGAGGACCATGTCGCTCATTAAGTCGAGGGCGCGCCCGAGGTGCTCGGGCAGAAAGCGGGCGTAGAGTACGGTGTACTCCTCGCCGGTCGCCGCGTTCTCCTGGGCCCCGATGCCCTCGAAGGCCTGGGCGATGCCGAGGGCGTCCATGTCCGGGGTCCCCTTGAAGAGCATGTGCTCCATCAGGTGGCTTATACCCGCGACCTCGTCAACCTCGTCGCGGGAGCCTGCCCGGATCCAGAGGCCCAAAGAGACGCTCGTCGCCTCGGCAAGCGGCTCGGTATAGACCCTGAGGCCCCCAGGGAGAATCTTCCGCCTTATGTTAAGGTCGGCCACTAGCCCTCCAGCTTCTCGAGGCTGATGCGGTTCTGCTTGTCGATCTCGAGGACGCGCACCTTGATGCGGTCGCCCTCGTTGACGACGTCCTCGACCCGCTCGACCCGCTGCCTTCCGGGCGCGAGGCGCGAGATGTGGACGAGCCCGTCGCGACCAGGCGTGAGCTCGACGAAGGCCCCGAAGTTGGTGGTCTTCACGACCTTGCCGGTGTAGATCTCACCGGCCTCGACGTCCTTCATCATCCCGTTTATCGCGGAGGCGGCGTCCCTGGCGATGCTCCCTTCGCCGGCAACGAAGACCGTGCCGTCATCCTCGACGGAGATGTTGACGCCGAACTGCTCCTGCAGCGCGTTGATGGTCTTCCCGCCCGGCCCTATGAGCATCCCGATCTTGTCCTTCGGGATCTTTATGACCTCGACCCTCGGGGCGTAGTCTGAGACCTCGGCCCTCGGCTCGGCTATGGTGCCGCGCAGGATCTCGAGTATCTGCAGACGCCCGGCCTTCGCCTGCTCGAGCGCCTCCTGCAAGAGTTGTGCGGAGACACCGGTGATCTTCATGTCCATCTGAAGCGCCGTTATGCCGTCGACCGTGCCGGCGACCTTGAAGTCCATGTCCCCCATGTGGTCCTCGAGGCCCTGGATGTCGCTGAGGATGACATAGTCGTCGCCCTCCTTTACGAGCCCCATCGCCACACCGGCGACGGGGGCTTTGATCGGCACGCCGCCGTCCATCAGCGCCAGCGTCGAGCCGCACACGCTCGCCATCGAGGAGGACCCGTTCGACTCCAGCACCTCGGATATTACGCGCAGGGCATAGGGGAACTCGTCCTCCGACGGAACGACCGGAACGAGCGCCCGTTCGGCGAGTGCTCCGTGTCCGATCTCACGCCGCCGCGGGCTCCCGAGGCGGCCCGTCTCGCCCGTTGAGAAAGGCGGAAAGTTGTAGTGGTGCATGTAGCGCTTGCCCGTCTGCGGCTCGATGGTGTCGAGCCTCTGGGCGAGGCCGAGGTCGGCCAGTGCCAGGGAACTCAAGACCTGCGTCTCGCCACGGGTAAAGAGGCCGGTGCCGTGTACCCTCGGGAGCACCTGCACCTCGGCGGAGGTCGGCCTTATCTCGTCCAGCCCACGCAGGTCAGTACGCTTGCGGTCCTTGAGGTAGAGCTCGCGGAAAGCCTCTTTCTCGATCGTAGAGAGGGCCGACGTGATCTGGGGTATCTCCTCTTCTTCGCGGCCCTCGGTCAGCTCCTCGCTGAGCTCCTCGAGCGCGTCGTGACGGGCCCTGCGGTCGGTCTGAACGATGCCTTCTTTCATCCGCCCGAGGTACCGCTCGCGAAAGACGGCGAGAAAGGGATTCTCCTCGCTATCCTCTATTTGCTGCTTCTCTTTCCCGTGCTCGCCGGTCCACTCCTCGATCGCCTCGGCCTGCGCCTGGATGATCTCCTGAGCGAGCTGCAGGGCCTCGACCATAACGTTCTCGGGCACCTCGTCAGCACCCGCCTCGACCATGGTGATGGCTTCCTTCGTGCCAGCGACCACTAGGTCCAGGTCGCTCTCGGCGATCTGCGCGTACGTGGGGTTCAAGATGAACTCGCCGTCGAGCGAACGTCCCACGCGCACCGCCCCTATCGGGCCGGCAAAGGGCAGGTCAGATAGGGCGAGCGCAGCGGAAGCCCCGACCATGCTGACGGTGTCGTAGGGGGTGTCCTGGTCGGCGACCAAAACGGTGCCTATGACCTGTATCTCATAGTGATAGTTCTTCGGGAAAAGCGGCCTCAACGGTCTGTCGGTGAGCCGCGAGGTCAGGATCGCCCGCTCGGAGGGCCTCCCCTCGCGCTTTATGAAGCCGCCGGGGATCTTACCCGCCGAGGACATACGCTCCTCGATATCCACGCTGAGGGGCAAGAACGTCGCGCCGGGGCGCGGCGCCTGCGAGCGCGTCGCCGTCGAGAGTATCATAGTGTCGCCGAGCCTCGCCGTTACAGCACCACCGGCTTGCTTGGCAAGCTTCCCGGTCTCGAGCACGATCGAGCGCTCGCCTACTGGTATATCTAGACGCATATTGCTTTCTCCTCTTGCTTCTCTTGTTACCCGGACTACCGGCGTAGGCCGAGCTTGGCAATGAGCGCCCGGTAGCGCTCGACGTCCTTCTTCTGCAAATACTTGAGTAACCTGCGGCGCCTGCCGACCATCTTTAGCAATCCGCGCCGCGAATGGTAGTCGTGTTTGTGCTCGCGCAGATGCCCGGTCAGGTGCGCTATCCGCCGCGTGAGCACCGCGACCTGCACCTCGGGCGACCCCGTGTCCCCCTCGTGCGTCCGGTGCTCCTGAATGATCTCCTCTTTGTACTGGACTACAGCCAACTTCTTCTTTCTCCTCTTTGTTCACTTCTCTGTTGTTTAACCCGTTCGACCCATTATGCTACCACATGCATCAAATAGTATCTTGGGCCGAAGTACCTTCGACTACCCCATGCCATAAGCTGTGGCCCTGGCCTCATCCACGTCGCGCCGGATCTGCTCTGCGAGCTCATCGATGCCCGTGAATCGCAGCTCCTCCCTTATGCGCTTCGCAAAGCTGACGTCAATCACGCGCCCGTAAAGATCACCTTCGAAATCGAGTAGATGGGCCTCGATGCGGGCCTCGGCCCGCCCGAAGGTGGGGGCCACTCCGACGTTCGTACACGCAGCGTACTGCTCTTGGCCAAAGCGGACGAATCCGGCGTAAACGCCGCGGGCGGGTATCAAGGCGTCCGCATCGGGCAGCACGTTGGCGGTGGGGAAGCCGATAGACCTGCCACGCTTGTCACCGACAACTACCTCGCCCCTCATCTCGTAAGGACGCCCGAGAAGGCCAGCGGCCTCGGTAACGTCTCCACCTGAGACGAGAGCCCGTATGCGGGTGGAGCTGATCTCACCCTCCATCCCAGCGCCGCGTACGCGAACGGCGACGGCCGTTCCGCCCGCCTCGCGCATGAGCCGCTGGAGATCCTGGAAGTCACCGGCGGCCCTGTGCCCGAAACGAAAATTCTCTCCGACAACGACCACCCTGGCATCACCCTCGCCAACGAGCACATCTCTTACGAACTGCTCCGAGGTCTTCCTGGAGAGGTCGGCATCGAACGGTATCACCCATACCTCGTCGGCCCCGTAACGTAGCAGCATCTCACGCCGTAACTCCAGCGGCGTGAGCAGCTTCGGTGCGTCGCCAGCTCCCAGGACAGCCCGTGGGTGCGGATGGAAGGTGGCGGCTACAACCTTCATGCCCCTTCGCCGTCCTTCCTCCACGGCCAGCCTTAAGACCTCCTGATGACCGAGATGAACGCCGTCGAAGTTCCCAAGGGCCACGACTACTCCGTGCATAGCACCACCTCGGCGCGCCCCCCATCCTCGTCGTCCCTGTACACAGCCAACAACTCGCCCCCGTGCATCACCCGATAACTGCCCTCGACCCAACACCTCGCTATGCGCCCGCCGTGGCACACCAGGTCACGGCCCGCCTCCTCGGAAACGGCCACCTCGGGTAGGTGGGCCACCACATCGTGCGGAGGTATTATGTGGTTATTTACGGGCCTCAGGTTTTTTGGGGCCTGGGCGTCCTTGACCGAGAGGTGTCCCACGCTCGTGCGGCGCAGGGCGGTGAGGTAGGCGCCCGAGCCGAGGGACGTTGCGAGGTCGTTCACCAGGGTTCTGACGTAGGTGCCGCTGCTGCAGGAGATCTCGAACGTCGCGGTCTGTGAGGCTGGGTCGAGGTCGGCGAGGGTGAAACTATGTACCGTGACGGGACGGGGTTCTCGCTCGACGCTGACGCCGCGGCGGTACAGGTCGTAGAGCCTGACCCCTCCCCTTTTGAGGGCCGAGGTCATGGGTGGAACCTGGAGGAGGTTGCCCTTGAAATCGGGTAGCGCGCCGCTGAGGGCGTCTTCCGAAGGGAGCGGGGCGTCGAGGTTGGTGATGTCGCCTTCTGCGTCGAGGGTATCGGAGACGGCGCCGAAGCGTGCCGTGGCGGTGTAGGACTTATCCAGGTTCGTCACGTAGCGCGAGAGGCGGGTGGCGCGTCCGAGGAGGAGCACGAGAAGGCCTGAGGCCAGGGGGTCCAGGGTTCCCGTGTGCCCGATCTTGGTCTTACTCGGGAGCAGGCGCTTTACCCTGGAGACCGCCCTTGCGCTCGTTATGCCGGGCGGCTTATCGAGCAGGACGCCGCCCGATAGAGGCATTCTTGTTATCTTCCGCCCCCGAGGTCGAGGACGCCTTCAAGAACACCGAGCAGCTCCTCCCTGGCCTCGCGGGGGCGGCGCGGCGTGGTGTACCCTGCGGCGAGCCTGTGGCCGCCCCCGCCGAAGCGCCGCGCTATCTCTCCGACGTCGACCGTCTCTGAGCGTAGGGAGCCCTTCGTTCCCTGCGGCACCTCACGCAGGTGGGCCACCACGTCGACACCGGCGACGGTACGGAGCTGGTCGATGGACTCTTTCGAGTCGAGTTCCGTCGCGCCGGTCCGCTCGTAGTCCGAGTTCTCGACAGTGGAGATCAGGGCGTCCCCGTAACGTACAGCATTCGCGAGCGAGACGCCGACGATCCTGAGCTGCTCGATGTTGCCCCTGCGGTTGATGCGCTCGTTGACCTCGGCGGGCACGACGCCGGCCCTGAGGAGGTCGGCGACGAGCTCGTGGGCGCGGGGGGAGATGTTGCGGAAGTTGAAGCCGCCCGTGTCGGTCCTTATGCCAACGTAGAGGGCCTCGGCGGCGGGCAAGTCGATTGGCACCTCGAGCTCGTCGTAGAGGTCGGCGACGATCTCCGCCGTCGCGGCGGCCCTCGGCCTCACCAGGTTGTACTCGCCGTAGAGGGGGTTGTCCTCGTGGTGGTCGATGTTGAGGCGGGCGCCCGCTTCCGGCACGGGGACACCGGTTCGGTCCGCGCGGGACGTGTCGGCGACGAGCAAATCGTGACCCGGCGGTAGCGCGCACAGGGCTTTGTCGGGCAGGAGCCAGCCCAGATACTCCGGCACCGCCTCGGCGTGGCAGAACACGGCCTCGGTCCCCAGCCGGCGCATCAGGCGCACGAGCGCAGCAGAGGTGCCTATGGCGTCACCGTCGGCCCCGACGTGCGTCGTCACGGCGACCCCGTCCAGGGTCTTCAAGAACTCCGCTATCTCCCCGAGCGTGTTATTCGTCGTGCGCGTCGTCATCGGTCCTTACCTCCCTGAGGGCGGCCTCTATTCTCGTCGCACGCTCCACGACAGGGTCGGGCTCGAAGCGCAGCCTGGGCGTGCGCTTGAGGCGAGTCTGGGCAGCCACCGCGGCCTGGATGCGCCCTGCCGCGCTCCTCAGGCCCTCGTTTGCGGCCACCTCGTCCTCGCCGGCGAGCACGCTGTAGAACACCGTGGCGTGGGCGAGGTCGGGGCTCACCCTGACGCCGGTGACCGTAACGAGGCCCCTGATGCGCGGGTCCGAGAGCGAGGCGAGCTCCTCGCCGGTGATCTCCTTTAGCTGCGACTCCACCTTGCGCGTGCGCCCGCTCACAGCTTGACGAACTCCTCGCGCCAGTCGAGTATCGAGAGGTTCTCGTAGCCAAAGAGCGTCCTTCGAAGCTCTTCTCGCTTCTCTTCGGCCGCCCCGCGCGAGACCGCGGCGAGCGCGATCTCCACCGTGGCGCGTTGCCAGAGGTCCTGGTGATCTGACTCAACCACGGAGACGTTCTTGCGGCGCAGACGGTCCTTCAGGGAGCGCAGCGTCTGGCGCTTGTCCTTGAGGCTCGAGGAGAAGGGCAGCTCCAGTTCGAGCCTTACCGCGCAGAACAAAGGCCGCCTTTACCTCGGGACCTCGACGGTCTCGAAGAACTCCAGAACGTCGCCCTCTTTGACGTCGTTGAAGTTCTCGACGCCCACGCCGCACTCGAACCCGTCGCGCACCGAGCGGACATCGTCCTTGAAGCGCTTCAGGGAAGCAATGTTCCCCTCGTAGACCACGGTCCCGTCGCGCACCACGCGCACGCGATTGTTGCGGAAGATCTCACCGCTCGTGACGTAGCAGCCGGCGACGACGCCGACGCTCGGCACCCTGAAGGTCTGACGCACCTCGGCGGTGCCGGTCTCCCGCTCCTCAATCTCCGGGGCGAGCATGCCGCGCATGGCGGCCTCGATCTCTTCGAGGGCCTTGTAGATCACGTCGTAGGTCCGGATCTCGACGCCCTCCCTCTCTGCGACCTGCTTGGCCGTGCTCGTCGGCCTGACGTTGAAACCGAGCAGGATGCCGTCGCTCGCCGACGCGAGCATAACATCCGAATCGGTGAGAGCACCGACGCCGCTCCGCACGATGTTGACGCGCACCTCCTCGGTGGTGAGCCTCGCGAGCGCCTCCTTGAGCGCCTCGACGGAACCGGCGACGTCGGCCTTGACGACGAGGTTGAGATCCTGGGTGCCGCCCTCGCCGAGGAGTTCCTCGAGCGTCCTCCGCGTACCACCCTGCGCGAGCTCCTGCCTGCGCAGTCTCTCCTCCGCCTGCTGGGCCCGGTCGCGTGCGATCCGCTCGTGGTCGACGACCTCGAAGCGGGTCCCCGCTTCGGGGACTCCGGAGAGGCCGAGGATCTCGACCGGAGTCCCTGGGCCAGCCTCCTTTACGCGGCTGCCCGTGAAGTCGAGCATCGCCCTCACCCTGCCGTAGGCCGTCCCCGCGAGCACGGCGTTGCCCTTTCCGAGCGTCCCGCGGCTCAAGAGCAGCGTGGCGACGGGTCCGCGGCCAGGGTCGCGCTCCCCCTCGATTACGTACCCGCTCGCGGGAGCCTTGGGGTTCGCCTTGAGGTCCTCGAGCTCGGCGACGACCAGAATGTTCTCCAGGAGCTCATCGATACCCTCGCCGGTCTTGGCCGACACGGGCACCGTTACGGTATCACCACCGTAGACCTCTGGTACGAGTTCCCTCTCGGAGAGCTCCCCGAGGACCCTGTCCTGGTTCGCGTTTGGAACGTCGATCTTGTTGAGCGCGACTACCATGGGGACGCCGGCGGCCCTCGCGTGCTCTATGGCCTCCACCGTCTGGGGCATGATGCCGTCGTCGGCGGCCACGACGATAACGACCACGTCGGTAACCCGCGCCCCGCGGGCGCGCATCTCCGTGAAGGCCTCGTGGCCAGGGGTGTCTATAAAGGTGACCTTCCTGCCTGCCGATTCGACCTGGTAGGCCCCGATGTGCTGCGTGATACCGCCGGCCTCCCCTGACTGCACGTTGGCCCTTCGGATCCTGTCCAATAGGCTGGTCTTGCCGTGGTCGACGTGGCCCATCACCGTTACCACGGGCGGCTTCTCGACCAAGTCGGCGGGGTCGTCATCGGGTGCGACCTCGATCGGCTCGGGCTCCTCGACGGCGCCGATCTCGACCTCGATACCGAGCTCCTCGGCTACCAGCTCTATCTCCTCGGTCGAAAGGGTCTGCGTTAGTGTCTTCATCTCCCCTAGGCCCATCAAGACCTTGATGATCTGGGTCGGAGGAACCCCTACGGCGTCGCCGAGGTCCTTGACGGTTGCCCCCGGCTCTACCCGCACCCCACCGCCCTCGGACTTCTTCTCCTCCACAGGAGCACGCTCGGGCTCCCTGCTGGGGGCTGGGGCCGCAGGCGCGGCCTGACGCGCCCCGCGGTTCCTGGCAGTCGCGTCTATAACCACCCTGCGGCGTTTCTTCTGAGGACGGTCCTGCTGAGGCTCCGAGACGGGCTCTTTCGCAGGAGCGGCCGCCATGGTTGCGCCGTGCCCGGAGCGCTCTGCCTCGACGCGGGCCTCCTGCGCTTCGGCCTCCTGAGCGTCGGTACGGCCGTTGGGCAACCCACCGTTCGGCCCGAGGCCGAAGACCCTCTCGTAGACGTTATCCTCGACGGAGGAGGAGTGCCTCTTTACCTCCACCCCGGCCTCCTTGAGGCGCTGTATCACTTCCTTGCTCTCCAGCGATTGCTCGCGGGCTATCTCGTATACGCGTTTGCTCATCAGATCCCCTACCCTCTACCTACCATGCCCTCGAACTCCGCGGCCTGCGCCTGATGCGAAGGGATGCCACAGAACAGCGAGCCTGACAGCGCCATATTGGCACACCTGCGGCCGTTGGAGAGGACCGCCCTGCAGCGATGCATCGTTGAGTCCTCGTCTGGCTCCCAGTCCTCTTCCTCTTCCTCGTATTCCGTCGCCTGGCTCTCGGGCTTTATGTCTATCTTCCAGTCCGTCAGCTTCACGGCGAGACGGGCATTCTGGCCCTCGCGTCCGATGGCCAGCGAGAGCTGGTCGTCGGGTACGATCACCTCCGCCTGCTTCTCGTCCTCGTCCAGATAGACCTCGCGCACGCGCGCCGGGCTCAAGGCCTTCGCTATAAAGCGGGCGGGCTCGGGGTCCCACTGGATGATGTCGATCTTCTCGTTCCTGAGTTCTGAGACCACGGCCCTCACTCGGCTACCGCGCGGCCCCACGCAGGCACCGATGGGATCTACCCCGGCTTCCTTCGACCAGACGGCCACCTTGGAGCGCAGCCCGGCCTCGCGGGCGACGGCCCTTATCTCGACGAGGCCGTCGTAGATCTCGGGCACCTCCAGCTCGAAGAGGTTCTTGAGCAAACCCTCGTGGCGCCGGCTCACGGTCAGGCTTGGGCCGCGTCCTCCCTCCCTGATCTCCAACAGGTACACCTTGAGCCGCTGACCGTTCTCGTAGCGCTCGTTCGGCACCTGCTCGCTGGCTGGCAGGATCGCTTCGACCCTGCCGAGGTCGACGAGCGTCATCCGCCTGTGGGCCTGCTGCACGATACCGGTCACGACGTCGCCCATGCGCTCGCCGTACTCTTCGAGCAATTGCTCGTTGTGCACCTCGTTCAGGCGCTGGTAGAATGTCTGGCGCATGACCTGCGCCGCTATGCGCGTGAAGTCGTGGGGCGTTATGTCCTCGCCGTCCTTCATGACCCGCAGGTCGCCCGTGTCCTCGTCGAGAACTACTCGCGCCTCCTCGTCGGCTCCCTCCCGGCCCTGGTAGGCCGCGAGCAACGATTCCTCGAGCACGCCCTTTACCGTCTCGAAGGGGATGCCTTTGTCTGTCTCTATCTCGCGCAGCGCCGACAACAATGCCGTATTCATTTGTAAATGTCCTCCTTGAGGTTCGCGCGGGTCACGGAACCGAAAGGCAGCTCCACCTCCGCTCCCTCGGAGAGTCTCAGTACAAAGGCGTCTTCGCCCGTCCTGTCTATGACGCCCGTGAAGTTCCTGCGCCCATCCAGGGGCTCGCCGATCCGGACCTTCGCCTCGTGCCCGACAAAGCGCCGGAAGTGCTCCGGTCTCGTCAGCGGACGCTCGATGCCAGGCGATGAGACCTCGATAGGACCGTCGTAGCCCTCGGCCTCGAGCGCAGGCGCGATGACGGATGCGACCCGCGAGCAAAACGCGTGATCTACAGGACCGTCCTCCCGATCCAGGAGCACAGTAAGCAAGGGCCCCCCCGAGAACCTGGTCTCGACCAGCTCGGTTCTCTCGGGGAGCACTGCCTCGAGCACCTCTGTCAGCCTCTCTAATCTCGCCGTCTCTCTCACCTTCTCCGAACGATAAAAAAAGCAACGGGCCCGAAGACCCCTTGCTCACTTGCAACACCCTCAATTATATCTCAGAGTATCTAGGTTACAAGGCGCAAACGCCCCTACCAGCCTACCATCTGAACCCACGTACCGAGCGAGTCGACCAGATCTCCGTCGTCCAACCGATCGATGCGAGTGCCCTACCTTGCATCAGAGAATCACGCCTCCACGCACCCGAATGATAAATAGGACCAGGGTAACAGCACCGGCCCTAGACGTTTGGGCGTCCGATGCAGAAGAGCTCTTGAACGTCCCTGGGCTGGAGCCGAACGCTGGCGACGCCATGTGGGACAGCTTCTACTCCATCATGGGCCGTGAAGGAATCCGCTACACCGGGCAGCGGGAACATGTCTCAGTGAGCTTGATCTTCGAACGTGAGAACGCGTTCCAACGGATGTTTTCGCGGCCTACAGCCAACTGCCAATCGGTCCAGCCATCAAAACAAACCCTGTAGCCTGATGTCTGAAACCCGAGGCCTTCTCACTTCCTGTCGTCCTTTTCTATCTCTTCGAAGAGGGCGTCGTAGATCTCGTCGCGGCCAACCTTGCGCAAGGGCTGCCCCTTGGAGAAGATCACACCGTCGTCCTTGCCGCCCGCCACGCCGTAATCCGCGTCGCGCGCCTCACCGGGACCGTTGACCACGCAGCCCATGACGGCGACGGTGAAGTGATCCTCGAAGTGCTTGAGCCCCTCCTCGACCTTCGCCGCCATCCCGATCACATCGAACCCGAGCGTGCGCGCGCAACTCGGGCAAGCGATGACGTTCGGACCCCTGTGCCTGAGGTCGAGGGCCGAGAGAATCTGGTACGCTACGGGTATCTCTTCGACGGGGTCCTCGGCGAGCGAGATGCGAATGGTGTCCCCTATGCCGTAGGGCAAGAGCTGGCCGAGTGCCGCAGCACTCTTTATGGCGCCTGGCAGCTTTGTCCCGGCCTCGGTGACGCCGAGGTGCAGCGGCGCGTCGGAGTGCTCGCGGAACTTCTTGTTGGCCTCGACCATCTCGGGGACGTGGCTCGCCTTCAGTGAGACCTTGAAGTCGAAGAAGTCCATCTCCTCGGCGATCTCGACCTTGTGCAAAGCGCTAGCCACGAGCGCCTCGGCCTTGGGGAGGTCCCAGAACCGCTTCTCCACGGACCCGGAGTTGACCCCGATGCGCATGGCCGTGCCCGTCTCCTGGCACTTCTCGATCACCTGCCGGTAGCGGTCGTCGCTCCCTACGTTGCCAGGGTTAATCCTGACGCACGCCGCACCGCCGTCGGCGGCCCCGAGCGCCATCCTGTAGTCGAAGTGGATATCAGCGATAAGGGGCACGGGCGAACGCCAGACGACCTCCCTGAAACCCTTCAGCGCTTTGGAGCCGTTCACAGAGACGCGCACGAGGTCAGCGCCGGCGGCGTTGAGGTCGTAGACCTGCTGCACCGTCGCCTCGACGTCGTAGGTCATGGTATTCGTCATCGACTGAACGGCCACTTGGGCGCCGCCGCCGATAGGCACGTCGCCTACCCTTATCTGCCGGCTCGTGACCGGGCGTTCGCGCAGTGCTGCCTCTGTCATCTCACTCCCATGCGTTCTTCGCGCCCCTATCTTAATCTGGGATGAACGGCTGTCCAGTGAAGATTTTACTCAGATCGGCGTAGGTGGCGAAGAGGAATAGGGCAAGGACGAGCACGAGGCCGAAAGCGGCGATCTTGCCCATTGTCTGCTCGCTGATCGGCCTGCCTAGCACCTTCTCCGCCGCTATAAAGAAGAGGTGCCCACCGTCGAGAGGCAGGATCGGGAGCAGATTGAACAACGCCAGGTTCAGGCTGATCAGGGCCAGAAGCGGCAAGAAAAACCCCTGGTTGACTGCGGTGCTCCCGACCGAGGCGATGCCCACTGGACCGGTTACGTTCTCGTACAGATCCTTCTCCCCCGTCACGAGCTGCCCAACGAAAACACCGAGCCTGACCGTTATTTCGCCACACCTCTGCGCCGCCAGGCCGACTGACTTGACGGGCCCGTACGTGGTCGTCTCTACCTCGGGACGCACCCCAACGAGCGCACGATCTCCATCCTCGGGATCGGCCCCCAACTCTCCCTCGAAGGTCTTCTGCGAACCCCCTCGCACCACGGTAACGCTCACCTTCTCACCAGGCTCCCTGCCCAACATCTGGCGCTCGAAATCGTCCCAGGTCTTCACCTTGTCGCCTTCGAGGCCCGCGATCCTGTCGCCGGGCCGGATCCCAACCTCCTGAGCCATCGATTCCGGCTCGACAGCACTAACGACCGGCTTCACATCCGTGACAACACCCTGGAACATGTAGACACCGGCGAGTATGGCGACGGCCGCGAGGATGTTGGCCACAGGACCAGCGAGTATGATGAGGGCCCGCCGCCACAAAGCCTTGGCGTGGTAGGTATCGGGACCCTCCGCCCCATCCCCCATCCCCGCCATCTTGGCAAACCCACCCAGGAGTATTATGCGGAAAGCGTAGACTGTGTTGCCGATCTTCTTCTTGATGAGTGGTGGCCCGAAGCCGACGGCGAACTCTGGCACTCTTACGCCGAGGGTTTTGGCCGTGAGCATGTGCCCCAGCTCGTGGATGACGATGAGGAAGATCAGGCCGAGCAGCGCAACGATGACGGTCATCGCACGTCTCCGTCCACGCGCCTCTGTGCCTCATCACGAGCCCATCCGTCTGCGGCCACGATTGCTTCCATGCTCTGCATCTTCCCGAAGTCCGGCAAGGCCTCGAGGACCTCCTCGATCGCATCTGCTATACGTAAGAATCTTATCCTGCCGTCAAGGAAAGCCTGGACCGCTACCTCGTTCGCCGCGTTGAGCGCTACCGGATAGGCGCCCCCGGCACGACCGGCCTCCACGGCGAGCGGTAGGCATCTGAACACGTCGTCCCGCGGCTCCTCGAAGCTCCAACCGACGCCGTCGAAGGGCACTGGCTCGGCCCCGACGTCGACCCTCTCGGGATAGAGCAACCCGAAGGCTATAGGCAGCCTCATGTCGGGCAACGCCGCGTGCAGCACTACCGAGCTATCCTCGAAGAGCGCACCCCCATGCACCACCGACTGGCGGTGCACGACGACCCGCACGTCCTCGTAGGGAACGCCGAAGATGCGGTGGGCCTCTATCACCTCGAGCCCCTTGTTCATCATGGTGGCCGAGTCTATGGTGATCTTGGGCCCCATCCGCCACGTGGGGTGCCTGAGAGCGTCCTCGGGCCCGGCCTCGACGAGCCTCGACTTCTCGAACGAGAAGAAAGGTCCTCCCGACGCCGTCAACAATACCCCCCTGATCTCCTCCTCCCTTCGTCCCTCCAGACACTGGAAGATCGCCGAATGCTCCGAGTCCACCGGTATTATGCGGTTATTTCCCCCGAGGTCCATGACCCACTCTCCCCCGGCGACGAGGGATTCTTTATTGGCGAGGGCGACGCGGTTGTTAGCCTGCAGGGCGCCGACGGTGGCGGCGAGGCCGGCGAACCCGACAATGCCGTTCAGGACGACATCCGATGGCGCGCGGGACAGTCGCTCGGCTGAGCCGGGTCCGGCTAGGACTTCGGCGGCCAAGCCTTCGAGGGGTCCTGGTTCGGTCGACTCCAGGGCCACGTACTCGGGTCCGAACTCGGACGCCTGGAGGGCGAGCGTTTGTGCGTCGTTGCCTGCGGAGAGGCCTACGAGCTCGAAGCGTTCGGGATATCTACGGACGACGTCGAGAGCCTGCCGGCCGATACTGCCCGTCGAGCCGAGGATCGTGAGGCGGCGTCTCATGCGGGTATCGGGTCCAATCTCATACGAGTAGGGAGATGTAGTATACCGCCGGGGCGGTGAACAGCAGGCTGTCGACCCGGTCGAGGATGCCTCCGTGGCCAGGGAGGAAGTTGCCCAGGTCCTTCACGTCGAGGATACGCTTCAAGGACGATTCGAAGAGGTCCCCGCACTGGCTAGAGACAGAGACCCCGGCGCCTATGATCAAGGCTTTGGCGAGGGTAAAGCCGAGGAGTTGGTAGGCGAGGGGCGCGATGATCAGGACGGTCAAGAGAAGGCCGCCAACGCTGCCTTCGAGGGTCTTGTTCGGGCTCAGGCTGGGAAAGAGCAGGTTGCGGCCGAAAAAGCGCCCGGCGAAGTAAGCGCCCGAGTCGGAGATCCAGGGCCCGGTCACGGCTATGAGGATCAGGACGACGCCGTATCGGGAGCGAGGGAAGAGAACCAGATGCGCCAGCGGGACGCCGACCCAGAGCGACATGAGGAGGACGGCGAGAACCGCGCGCAGGGTCCTCGTCTCGGGCCTGGCGGCGAGCCAGAACAGCGCCAAGGGCAGGCAGGCCACGGCCCCCGCGAGTATACCGGTCTCATGGTAAGGGATGGAGAGAAGGAGCGGGAGTGCGCCGGCGCCCATGGCAGCGAGCAGCGGCAGAGGATCGAGGGCCCGCGAAAGCTCGTACGCGGCCCCTGCTATGACGAGAAGCAGGACGCAGAGCATGGCCCATTTGCCGATGGCTATGGTGGCGAGCGCGATCGGTGCGAGCACAAGAGCAGTCGCTGCCCTCCACAGGAGCATACGACTTCTAGACGCCGCCCCGGCGCCTGGATCGGGACCCGAAAGACTCGAGGGCGCGCAGGAACTCCTGGGGGGAGAAGTCCGGCCACAGCGTGTCCGTCACGTAGAATTCGGCGTACGCTATCTGCCAGAGCAAAAAGTTCGAGACGCGAAGCTCGCCGCTGGTCCGGATCACCAGGTCGACCTCGGGTACATTGGGGGCGTAGAGGTAGCCGGCGAATTTCACCTCGTCGACCTCTTCAGGAGAGAGACCGTCTGCGATTATCCTGCGGGTGGCGTCCACGATCTCCGCGCGACCCCCGTAATCTAACGCGATGTAGACGTCGAGGCTGTCGTTGCCCGAGGTGAGATGCTCGGCCTCCTCCATGGCTTCGAGCACAGAAGCAGGCAGGTGCTCCCGTCTGCCCAGAAAACGGAGCCTGGCCCCGCGCTCGTTCAACTCGGGTACCTTCTCTCGGGCCGTGTCCAAAAAGAGCTTCATGAGCGCCTTCACTTCTCTCTCCGGACGCGCCCAGTTCTCGGTCGAGAAGGCATACAGGGTCAGCGTCTTCACCCCGGCTCGGCCCGCCGCCTCGAGCAGAGGCGTGAGCACCGAGACACCGGCCCGGTGGCCGGCAGCGCGCGGAAGCCAGCGTCTCTTCGCCCAGCGCCCGTTGCCGTCCATGATGATGGCGACGTGCCGCGGGGCCAGCTCTGGGTCGAGGACGCGCTGCTCCGGGGAGTCTGTAGAGAGTCGTTTTTCGGCGGGTTCCAGCAGTTAGACCTCCGAGAGCTCGGCTTCCTTGTCGGCAAGGGCAGCCTCGAGCCTCTTGACGTAGGAGTCGGTGAGCTTCTGGAGCTCCTCCTCGGCCCTGCGCTCGTCGTCCTGGGAGATCTCGCCTTCCTTGCGCAGCTCGTGGACGTCCCTCATCTCGTCGCGGCGCACGTTCCTGACGGAGACCCTTCCGTCCTCGGCCATGCTCCGCGCCATCCTGACAAGGTCGCGGCGACGCTCCTCCGTCAACTCCGGTATCGGCAGCCTCAGTATCTTGCCGTCGTTCTGGGGATTTAGGCCGATGTCCGCATCTCTTATGGCACGCTCGATCTCCTTCAGGGAGTTCGGATCGAAGGGGGTCACCGTTAGGAGGCGTGCCTCAGGCGCGCCGATGTTTGCGACGCTTCTCAGGGGCATCCTCGACCCGTAGAGCTCGACCTCGATCCTGTCCAGGAGCGAGGGGTTCGCCCTGCCCGTGCGTATGGTCGCGAAGTTGCTCTTCACCGCCTCGACGGCCCCGTTCATCCGGCGCCCGGCCGTCGTGAGATCAATAACGTTAGACATCTCAGCCTCCTCCTCCTCCGCTCGCGGCGCCCCACACCAGCGACCCCACCCGTTCTCCCTGCAATATACGGCGCAGATTGCCCGGTTTAAGTATATCGAATACGACTATGGGCAGGTTCTCGCCGCTGCACAACGTGGCCGCCGTATGATCCATGACGGACAGGTTGTTGGAGAGCAGGTCCATGTAGTTGAGCCGTGGGAGGCGCATGGCGTCAGGGGACTGCCTCGGGTCCTTGTCGTAGACCCCGTCGACCCTGTTCTTGGCCATGAGCAGTGCGTCGGCGTTTATCTCCAGCGCCCGCAGCGCGGCCCCCGTGTCGGTCGTAAAGAAAGGGTTTCCCGTCCCCGAGGCGAAGATGACGACGCGGCCCTTCTCGAGGTGCCTGATAGCACGCCTGCGGATGTAAGGCTCGGCGACCTCCTGGATCTCGATCGCGGATTGGACCCTGGTGGGTACACCGCGCCCTTCGAGGGCGGCCTGCAACGCCATCGCGTTTATTACGGTGCCCAGCATCGCCATGTAGTCGGCCGTGGCCCCCTCTATACCGAGCTCGTCGGCGACGTGCGAACCGCGGAAGATGTTGCCGCCGCCGACTACGACGGCCAGCTCGGCCCCCTCCTTTACAGCCTCTAGGACGCCCTTCGCCGTCGAGCCGAGGCTCTCCGGGTCGATCCCGTAGCCACCATCACCAGCGAGGCTCTCCCCAGAGAGCTTCAGCACGATGCGCTTTACCGGGCCGAGCTCCGAGAGCCCGCTCCCATTGGTCTCGCCCTTGAGTCTGGCGGACTCGTCCAAGGTCGCCGTTAGAGCTCGTAGTGGACGAAGCGCCGGATCACGACGTTCTCGCCGACCTTCTGGATGGTCTCCTGCAGGAGATCGCCAACCGTCTTGTCCGTCTCTTTGACGTAGGGCTGCGTAAGCAGAGCCTGCTCGGCGACCCACTTCCTCATCCTGCCGTCGATGATTTGCTGTGAGATGTTCTCCGGCTTGCCCATCTCGGCGACCTGCTTCTCGACCACCTGCCGCTCTTCTTCTAGCGCCCCGGCAGGGATGTCCTCCGCTGAGACGCACAGGGGCCGCATGGAGGCGACGTGGAGCGCCACGTTGCGGGCGAACTCCTTGAACACGGGCGTGCGAGCCACGAAGTCCGTCTCGCAGTTGACCTCGACGAGCACGCCCACCCGCCCGTTGAAGTGCACGTAGGCCTCGATGAGCCCCTCGGTCGCCGCCCGGCCGCTCTTCTTTGCGGCCAGGGCCTGACCCCTCTCCCTCAGGACCTTCCTGGCGCCCTCGACATCCCCATCGGACTCCTCTAGCGCCCGCTTCACATCCATCATCCCCGCGGCAGTCTCCTCACGGAGCTGCTTGATCTTCTCTATCGTACTAGCCAAAGTTCCTACTTCTCCTCGGTCTCTTCGGTCTCCTCATCCGGCGTCTCCTCTTCGACATGCCCAGGCTCTTCTGTCTCAGGCACTTCTGCCTCAGGCTCCGCGGCAGCCTCCGGTTCGGCCGCCTCCACATCGATGGCCTCAGCCTCGACAGCTTCCGCATCTACAGCTTCGGTCTCGACATCCTCGGTCTCGACATCCTCCGCATCGACGGCCTCAGTTTCGGCGACCTCAGCCTCAACGGTTTCAGCCTCCGCCTCCGCTTCCACCTCGGCCTCGACCACGACTACGGTCTCCACCTCGGCAGTAGCCTCAGGCTCTGGCGCGGCCTTGGGTTCTACCGTCGCTTCTGGTGCGTCCGCTGGCGGCTCGGCGCTGACCCCGTTCGGCGCCTCGGCCGTACCGTCGGCCATGTCTGCCTGCTGCACCGCGACGTTGACCTGGGAGTCTTCGATCACCGGCGGGACAGGGCGTTCCTCGACCTGCGCTTCCTCGCCCCTGCCGGCGATGATCGCATCGGCGACGAGCCTGGAGATCAGGCTGATCGACCGTATTGCGTCGTCGTTGCCGGGGATCACGTAGTCGATGACCTCGGGGTCGCAGTTGGTATCTGTAAGGGCGAGCACGGGAATCTTGAGCCTGTTCGCCTCTTTGACCAGGAGCTCCTCCTTTTTGGGGTCAACGACGAACACGCCGCCGGGAAGCCGCTCCATCTCCGTAATGCCGGCAAAGTTGCGCCTCAGCTTCTGGTACTCGCGGTTCAGGGCGAACCAGTCTTTGCCCGTCCTCTCCTCCTCGGGTGTCTCGTCTACCCTGTCGGCAAGGTCTTTGAAGTACTGGATGCGCGGCAGGATCGTCTGGAAGTTGGTGAGCATGCCGCCAATGTAGCGCTCCGCGACGAAGGGCTGCCCGCTCCTCAAGGCCTCCTCGGCGAGCGGGATCTGGGCCTGCTTCTTCGTACCTACGAACAGGACCTCACGGCCCGCCTCAGCGACGCCGCGGACAAAGCCCAGGGCGCGCTCCAACAGCGTCAACGTCTGATCCAGGTCGATAATGTGGACCCCTGCCCGCTGGGCGAAGATGTAGCGCTTCATCTTGGGGTTCCACCGCTTGGCCTGGTGTCCGAAGTGGACCCCGGCCTCGAGCAGTTCTCGAATTCCTACGCGCTCGGTTGTGCTCTGCAAGATCTCTACCTCTCTTTTCAGGTGGTTGGTGTCCTCCGCCCGCGCCTCGCAATCCGCCCTGCGATCTTCCGGCGGACCACCACCCGGGCCTCGATGACCCTGCGGCGGGCGTGCGTAGTTGCGGACGAGGCAAGAAAGCATCGCCTCGTCCAGTCCTGCAGATGTTAGCACAAGGGGGTGGATGCTTCTACGTTCTTTCGGAGAGCCGGTTCTCCTCAGTTAAGCTCTGCCTCAGCCTCACGAGCGCGCTGTGCAGTATCTGCGAGATGCGGCCCTCCGTCAGGTCGAGGACGCTTCCGATCTCCTTTAGCGTAAAGCCTTCGTAGTGGTAAAAGGTGGTGACGACACGCTCCTGCTCGCCGAGCTCCTCTATGGCCCGAACCAAGCGCGCGCGAACCTCGGCCACCTCCGCGGCCGAGGCACGATCCGTCGCCGAGTGGTCTCCGATGAGGTCGTGCAGCCCTGCGCCGGGGCTTCCCTGACACTCCAGGCGGGCCTCGAGTGACCTCACCTGTGCCCGCGGGTACTGCTTGAGGAACGCCCGATGCTCGGTGACGCTGACACCGAGACGCCCGACCAACTCCGACTCCGTCGGCGTGCGGCCGAGCTTCTGCACGAGCTCGTCCCTGGTGCGCTCGGTCTGGTGCGCCCTCATCCGAACGCGGCGCGAAAGCGGGTCCACCTTCCTCAGCTCGTCGAGGATGGACCATCGAATCTTGGAGATCGCGTACGATGCGAACTTGGTGCGGCGTCCCGGATCGTAGGTCTCGACGGCGTTCAAGAGACCGAAGAGCCCGGACGCGACGACGTCCTTCTGATCGAGGGGTCCGGACATCCGCCCTGAGATTCTGCCGGCGACGTATTTCACCCGCGGAGAGTAGTTGACTACGAGCCGGTCCCTAAGCCCCCTCGCCTCGTGTTCGGCCGACCGGCGCTCGACGCCTGATAGATCCGCTTCCGCCAGGCGCTTGCGGACCCTGAAGTAGTGCGACCAGAGAGAGCGGAGCGTACGCCGCGTCAAGGTACCGCCCTCCTCACGTAAGATCCGACACCATCGCGGCTCACGAACCCCTTCAGCTCGAGCAAGGCGAGGGCGGTGAGCACCTCGGGCATCTCGATCCCACTCATCTTCGCGACCGCGTCAACCCCCCTCGGCTCGAAGCCAACCCCGCCGAACACAGCGGCCTCCGTACCCTCCAGTCCGGCAGGTAAGGGCTGGGTGCCTCCGGGGCCTTCGCCCGTCGCGGGGACTCTAGTCTCCCGCGCTATAGCGTCGACGAACTCGGCTATGTCCCACAGAACGCCCGCGCCGTCGGCGAGCAGCCGGTTCGAGCCCCGGCACTCGCGGACCCCGGGAGGGCCTGGCACGGCCCATACATCGCGTCCGGCGTCGAGGGCGTGGCTGGCGGCTATGAGCGCCCCGCTTTTCTCGGGCGCCTCGACGACCGCGACGGTCTCCGCGAGGCCCGCAATGATGCGATTTCTGGCGGGAAAACGCCAGGCCAGGGGCGCCTCGCGGAGGTAGTACTCGGAGATCAGGGCCCCGTGGCGCCTGACCGACCGGAAGAGGTCCCTGTTCCGCCTGGGATAGACGACCGTGTATCCATTGGAGTACAAACGGGCTCGCGCAGTACCCCGCGCACGTCGAGGTCGCCGTTAGGGGAGACGTGAACCTGTAAGCGGAGCATCCGGTAGACCTGGTGGCGCTCCTCGCCGGCGAGTTCGTCCAGGGCCTCTGGCACCATGCCCGCGTACTCCTCAAGGAGGGTTTCCCTATCGCGCTCCAGGTCCTCAAGGCGGGCTCGGCGCAACTGGAGGTTATCTAGCTCCTCCTCCGCCGTGGCGCGGTCTACCTCCACCTCCCGGAGCTTCGCACCTAGCTCCTCGAAGGTGATGTGACCCTCCGCGGCCATGTCCTGATAGCGGGAGCGCTTGCTGTCGAGCGCCGTGATCCTGCCAAGCCAGAGCAGGGCCTCCGTCTCCGGGTCGCCGTGCATCCCGGCTCGCTCGGCCTCTATCATCTCGTCCAGCCCTGCGCGTAGTCGCTCCGGGTCTTTCAGCAGCCCCGATACGAGATCCCAGACTCGCCCCTCTAGATCCACGGCGCGGTAGCTCTTCCGGTTGGTGCAGGCACCGTTGCCGTTCTTGTGGTGGTTGCGGCAGTGATAGTAGTGATGGTAGTGCGTCCCAGAGTGCGCCCGGATGCTGCGTGTTTCCGCGCCGTGGCCGCACACAGCGCACCGGAGAATACCGCCTGAGAGCTCCCAGAAGCGCCTTCCGGCGCTCGACGTGCGGCGGTTATCCTTGATCGCCTCTCGCGCGGCGTCCACCACGTCGCGGGGTATGCCCGCAGAAGGGACCGGGACGGCGATCCACTCCTCGCGGGGCCTTTCGGTGAAGCGCGCCTCCTTGCGGTAGCGCCGTCCGTTCTCCGTGGACTCGGATACCTGGCGGGTCCGGACGCGCAAGCGGTTGTACCACGAGATCCCATATATCTGCTCGCGCTCCAGGCGCGCCGCCACGTCCGGGGAGACGAGCTCTTGTACCTCCTCGAACGTGTGCGGCCTGTAGGCGTCGTCTAGGATCGCCAGTCGGAAGAACGCCCGGTCCCAACGCTTCCCGCCTCCCGGCGTGGGGATGCGCTCGCGCTCGAAGGTCTTGTACACGGCGTTCAGGGTGTGGCCCTCAAGGCCAACCATGCGGAAGATGCGCCGGACGTTTTGCATCTTATTCTCGTCAATGAGCAGCCCATCGCGCGCCTCGTTGAGCTTGAAGCCGTACTTGACGCGCCGGCCGGCCATCACCTTACCCTCGCGGGCGCGTTGTAGCTTACCCCTACGGCTGCGCTCGGCTATCTTCGCCCGCTCGTACTTGCCGAGTTGGTCGAGTATGCCATCGGTGAGTTCCCCCTCCGGGCTATCGTCTCCCCTATCGTTCAAGGCGCGGATCTTCGTCCCGTGCTCCTCAAACTCACGCCGGAGGAGGTAATGGTAGGCGGGCTCCCGGGCGATACGGTCCCTATCCTGCGCCAGCACCACGGAAACGTCACCGGCGGCCACGAGATCACGCACGCGGTCCATGCCCGGCCTCTCAAGGCTGGCGCCGCTCTGTCCGGGGTCTACTACCTCCTCGAGGACCCCGTACCCTTCACGTGCGGCGTAGTCTCTCAGGGCTTCGATCTGTTGGGCTAGGGAGTAGCCGGAGCGGGCTTGCTCATCAGTAGAAACACGGGCGTAGAGGATTGCCCTCTTCGGGCCGTGGCCGTTGGTGCTAGGCATAATCACCCCTTCCGTCTCGTGCGGTGGCGCTCTAAGAAATCTCTAAGGTCAGTCTCGGATATGCGGTACTCCCTCCTAAACTGGAGGGCATTCAGTTCACCCTCGCGTAGCCACCTGTAGACGGTGCGCACGTCTACTTTGAGGTAGTCGGCCACCTCCTGTGGAGTGTAGAGCTGTTCGTCCACCTGTTGCATTCTAACCACTTCGTACTCCTAGTGAATTTTTCATGAATATAGTGTATCATTCTTGTATATAGTGTACCAGAGTGTATAATGAAGGCGTCGGAAAAGAAACGGCCCCGCAGGTGCTGGAGACACCTCGGAGCCCGGCCCACAGAAAGGTTGGCACGCTAGCTGTGGACACGAGAGAGTCTAGCGCACCCCACGCGCACCCATCCACCGAAGATCAGGACCACCCCCACGCCTGCTACGACGGCTGGCTGACGATAGGGCAGATGGTCGTCGACGAGGAGACTGGCGAGGAGACGGAGGAGTTCGCTCTGTACCTTTGCCGCAGGTGCGCGGGCGATAAGTAGTCAGCATTTCAGCTTGTCAGCATTCGAGCTTCCGGGCCGGGGCTCTACGGGGTCCCGCCCCCAGTGTTTGCCGACCGCTTCACTTGGCTATAAATGAGACATGAAACAGCAAGCTAGGGTAAGGAGGCACAGATACCTATGAGCGTTGCAAGAGTCACAGAGTTGAGCGCTACCTCTCAGACGAGCTTCGAGGACGCCATCAACCAGGCCGTCGCCCGTGCCACCAAGACGCTCAGGGGCGTCGAAGGCGCGTGGGTTAAGGACCAGAACGTCCTGATAGAGGACGGCAACATAGTTGGCTACAAGGTCAACCTGGAAGTCACCTTCGTGCTTGAGGAGTAGCACCCGACTACTACCCTCGGTGGAGCGAGCACAACGCCCTGGCTTCTTGCGGCTCCCCTACGTGCTCGCTCCACCGGCTTCTATCGATAGGGTCGGAGCTCTCACGCTAGTGGGCTCCGGCCGCCTCCCTGTTTGCTTTCCGCCCGAGTGGGTAGGGATATGTGCGCCGGCCCGGCGGCCCGTCGAGTGTTAAGCACTCGGATCTCCCCCCTCCAGAGGCCGCCGGGCTTTTCCTTGCCCCGACGAAACGAGCGTCCCTCTTCTTGAGCACCCGGCCCATCTGGGACGGGGCTATGCGCTATTCACCCAAGTACCTAGAAGAAGGGGTTTTCTCCGAGGTTCGGATGTACCAGTTCAGGTCGTGTAAGCTTGGTGCACCAAGATGGAAGAGGAGCCGACTGTACGCCGCGCCGCCAGGGTAGTCTTGCTAGATGAGGCCGGCCGGATGCTGCTCGTCAGGTTCGAGTACGGCGGCCGGAGTTGGTGGGTAGCGCCAGGCGGCGGGCTGGAGGAAGGCGAGACCTACGAGGGCGCGGCGAGGCGCGAGGTAGAGGAGGAGACCGGCCTGAACCTCCGGGAACTCGGGCCTTGGGTGTGGAGCCGCGAGCACGTCTTCCACTTCGAAGGGCGGTTCTACCGGCAGGTGGAGCGCTACTTCATCGCGGCCGTTTCTGCCTTCACGCCTCATTGTACCGTTACGGGGCTAGAGGAGTCCTTGGTGTTACGTGATCTGCGTTGGTGGACACTGGAGGAGCTCGACGCCACCACCGAGGAGTTCGCACCGGAGGCGTTGCCCGCCCTGGCAAGGGGCTTGGTCGAGCACGGTCCCCCTGATCATCCCCTAGAGGTCGGCGTCTAATCCCCTATTCACCCGAGTGCCGGGGATCCCGAGCTTCTGCGCGATAGCGTCCCGGCTGCGCATGAACGAGTCATCAGCGCTACTCGATGCCAGCGTATACGACCAAACTTCCAACTCTGTTGCGACCGAGATCACGTCGTTGGCCTTCGGCACCAGGCCGACCAATGCGAACGCATCATAGAACGGGATCGACAAGAGACTTGCCCAAAGACGCTCCGACAACGAACGGAGAGCCCGTCTGGTTTCTTCCACTTCTTCTAAGCGCCCATCCTGAACGTAGGCGTAGATCGCCAGCGCGTGGGCCACCTCACCTATGAGCCGCCGTTGTGCCTGTATCGGTTCGATTACGAACTTCAAGAGGCTTTGAGTAAGCACGAAGCCGAACAGCGTCAGGGCCGTACCCACTAGCGCGCTCCCCCGCCGAACACCCCCCTCCATGGCTTCTGTACGCCCTCCTGAGCCTCTCTCGCAACGAACCGGGGCTCTGTCCCCTTCAGTTTCTCCTCTCTCATGCGGCTATACTAGAGCCTTCGGAGATCCCGCGCAGGTCACCTTGCCACGCTACGAACCGACCGGGCCGGGATATCCTCACGGGGAGCCCTGGCCCTCGACCTATGGAGGATGAATGGACTTCGATTTCCCGGCTCCTTACGACCACGAAGTGCCACGTCGCATAGGCGAGGCCCGCCACCAGCTCTCACCTGAGGGTGTCGCGGTTCTTGAGGGCCTCATAGCTGAGAGCGGGAGCCTGGAGGATGTTATCGTCGCCATGGAGT
>Ga0126307_10000319_pt1 | contig 31205 bp, 31 predicted proteins | sample Plot28_FD_89955 | JGI IMG/M metagenome (GOLD analysis project Ga0126307, IMG submission 89955) | Serpentine soil microbial communities from UC McLaughlin Reserve, CA, USA - Plot28 | ecosystem: Environmental > Terrestrial > Soil > Grasslands | place: USA: UC McLaughlin Reserve, Lake County... | reverse complement strand
GCTTCGCGCCGTCCTCCCATAGCCGGACAGCCCCAGGCACGGTAACGGTAACCCCGCTGCGCTCTGGCATTGTCTTCATCCCCCGCTGGCGAAGCTTCTCGGTCGTCATGCCTCTGGGAGCGCGGCCGGAGCCGTTGGCTCCTAACACCTGTCTCGTCCCGGCGTCGTAGAAGAGCAGGAACGCATCGCCACCCATCCCAGTCGACATCGGTGCGAGGACGGCCATAGAAGCGGCCATCGCTACGCAAGCGTCAGCGGCGTTTCCCCCCTCGTCTAGGACTCGAATGCCGGCGAGTGCCGCCTGCGGGTGCTCGCAAGCGACGGCACCCTTTGCGCCAAACGCCGTGGAACGGCCGCCAGAGTCAGGACGCCGTGCCTTGTTGTCCATCACGCCTCTACCTTCCCTGCGTTGCTCTGCACTTTTATATGCCCCAGTTTATAGGTTGCAGTAATGGCTAGTCGCAGGAGCGGCTGGCTATACATGTCGGCGGTCCACCCTCCGCGCCTTGCCCTCCTCGCGACGGCCCAAGCGCCCTCCTTCGCGGGTCCAGGGCCGAGCTGCTCCTCCACGCATAAAGCGTTGTAGGCAACTTCATCCACCTGGCCACCGACTGACCGTACGACGAGGCCCGAAGGCAGAGCCGTCGCTAAAACTGATCAAAAGTCAGTTAAGTCTAGCGGTGGATACTGAGTGTGCTTCCTCTAAGGGCGAAACGTATCTATACAGTGCCGCTTGACCAGAAAGTGCAACAGTTGTTCATAGGCACCTTCGCAGGCTCCCCTCCGCGTTGCTGCACCGTTGGTGCATAGGGGCGCAGCTAGTAATCCAGGCGCTCGTTACTTGTCTGCTGTTTTACCTGCAAGTCAGCGTATTCCAAAAGTGGAGCCGAGGGGATTCGAACCCCTGACCTCCGCCTTTGCACGGCGGAGGTCCCATGGGATGGCCACCCTGGCCGCACCGCTACCCAAAAAGGATCGGCAAAGACCGAAGTAGTGGTCAAAAGTAGCGTGCGAGAAGTTTTGTATTAACGGCCTAGCAGGAAAACTGGAAAGTGGCGGAACCAGACTCGAACCTGCGACCTTCTCTGTTCACACGGTTGCTGGACGCAAGTTCTGGTCCTACTCTGCCTGGTGATCCAGTTCAGGCTGTGTTCGGGGTGCACTCGTTTTTCTGTTGCGTTCGGGTCCATTCTGACTCGGTTGCAGTAAAGGTGGTCCTAGGATTACCCAAGGCATCACTGCTCATTCTCTAAAATGACCATATTCTACCTGCAAAGGCAAAGAAAAAGCGGAGAGGGTGGGATTCGAACCCACGAGACGGTTCAACACCGCCTACGCGATTTCCAGTCGCGCTCCTTCGGCCAACTCGGACACCTCTCCGTGCCCGGAGAGTTTACCAAATGGACCGCAGACCGGGTCATGCCCGGCCGGGCGCTAAACTTTGGAGCGTTTTCGAAGGTTTCGGATCAGGAACCACGCCCCGACCGCCACGACGCCCAAGATCGTCCACCCCTCGAAATCGTAGTTGGACTGTATGTACTCTTCTTCGTACTCGTCGTCGTCGAAATCGTGGAAGAGCCAGGCCCAGAGGAAAAAGTTCGAGAGGGCGCCGTGCCGGATGCCATAGTTGGGGCTGTTGTAGTATCTGCTGTTGGAGTTTGCCACGCCAGACGGGAGACCCTTGTCGCCGGCCTTCTCCGCGGAGGAGCTCTTGCTCCCGGGAGAAGACTTGCTCGCCCCGGAGGGCTTGCCTCCTCCCCCGCCGCCTCGCCCACCGCCGCCCCTCTGTGCCTCAGCGATCCCGCCCGCGATGAGGATGGCGGCGAGGAGCGCTGCGATCACGGCCAGAAAGACCTTCGCCGCAGTTCCCCTCGCGCGACTCCTGCTCAACTACATCCTCGGATCAACTCCCCGGGCTCACCTCGTCGAGGCGCCGCTTGATGCTCTGCAGTTCTCTCAAGATGACCCGATCGGTCCCCGAGAGGTTCCGGGCGTTCTTGAGGAGATTATCGACCTCTTCTTCGATATCTTCGACGTCCTCGGCGACCTCCTCGACATCTTCTTCGATCTCTTCCAGGTCCTTTCTGACCTCAGCGGAGGCGGTACCCAGCAGCACGCGTTGGGCTGCTGCGGCGACACCGCCGATGAGGAGGGCCAGGATCACGTTCCCCGTCCACTGCAGGACCATGCTGAGCAGCTTGCCACCGTCGGTTTGGGCTGAGACATCCCCGTAGCCTACCGTGTTGATGGTGGTGTTGGCCCAGTAGACCCCGTCGAAGAGGCTAATACCCTCGAAGCGGGCGAACGCGACGCCCCCGCCGAAGACCCCGATGAACGCAAGGACGATAGCGTAGGGGAGCAACGTGATAGACCTGAAGCGGCCCAGGATCACCGGCAGCACGTCGATGAGCCGCAGGAGCCGCAAGACCCACAAGGCCTGAAATACGCCGGGTAGGATCGGGACGGTCGTCAGCAGCACGAAGAGGTCAAGCTTGTTATGCTTGAAGTACTCGCGGTCGCTCGGGGCGAGGTAGAGCATGCAGAGGAACTCGAAGACGAACCAGCCGTAGATGAACCAGTTGAGGATGGTACTTACGGTCCCGAGCAGGCCACCCATCTCCGAGAAGCCGAGGATGAGCGCCGGGATAACGAGCAGCACCACGACGACGGTCGGCGCGTCGAGCAGGCGCGCCTTCCTGGCCTGCTCCTCCGTCATCCCCGGCAACACGTGGGTGTTGCGCCAGTGGTGGCTCTTCTGGTGGTCCGCCGCGGCTTCCATACGCTACCTCATCGGCTTAATGGGCAGGAACAACTTTAACATCCTAACTACCTGCGCCTCCCCCCGGAGCTTCTCTTGCGCTTCCTATCTTCGTCGTCCTCCTCTTCCTCTGCCGCCGCATCCGAGCAGTTCTCTGCGACGTCCAGCGTCAACGGCTGCGTGACGGTCGTGCCGTCGGGACGCTGGTCGCAGACGGTGAGGGAGTCCGGGTCGCTCTGTCCGCCCGTTACTATGCTGTTCACGGTAACGTTCTCCTCTGGCACTCCGGCGTCGCTTCCGCGTCCGAAGTTACCTACAGCAGCATTCACAATTGTTGACCCGGTAGATAGTAGCAGGCATAAATGGTCTTCTCATACAGATTCTGCTGCGGTGTACCCCTATAGCTACCTGGACTGCTATGCTTGCCTCCTGCGATAGGGTCAATATTTATGACGTACGCTGTATAACGTTACTATGGCATACGGAATGCGAGTCCGCCAAGTTTCTCCGTCGGACGGTTCTTCTACCCTATGTGCTCACCGAAGAACTCGAGCGTCCGGCGCCACGAATCCTCCGAGGAGGCCGGGTTATAATTTCTGGACTCGGCGTTGAAGAACGCGTGTCTGGCACCAGGATAGATCTTGACGTCGTGCGGAATGCCGTGGCGTTCGAGCTCCGCGTCCAGCTTGCGCCCGGCCCTGGCAGTGAAGTCGTTTTCGGGGTAGGAGCCGACGACGGGGCACGCCCGCGAGACGGCGGAGAGCGGACGCGGGTTCATGCCGTAATAGGGAGCGATGACCTTCAGGCGGTCGTCGGTACAGGCCCAGGCTATGGCGAATCCGCCGCCCAGGCAGAACCCGATTGCGCCGAGCCGCTCGCCGTCCACGTAGGGCTGCTCGGCGAGGACGCTAAGGGAACATTTGAGACCCCGGATTCCGCCGTTGTCGAAGGGTCTGTTGAGCATGCCGCCCACGAAGCGGGCCATGCACACGGCGCGGTTGCGCCCGGCGAAGAGGTCAACCGCGAACGCCACGTAGCCCTCGCCGGCGAAGCGTTCGGCGATCCTTTTCATGTCGTCGTTCAGGCCGAAGGCCTCGTGGATGAGCACGACGCCAGGGAGAGGTCCCTCGCCCTCGGGTCGGGCGAGGTAAGCCCCGAGGTTTTCGTCGCCGGAACGAAACGAGACCATTCGGGTCATAATGGGCATGATGCTCCTTCCTCTACTCCGGGTCACGTCTCTCGTTCAGAGGACGCAGGACGACGACCGGGATCTCACGGGCCGTGCGTCCCTGATAGTCCTCGTAAGGGGAGTACATCTCGACGAGACGCGCCCAGAGCCGGGGCTTCTCCTCGCCTCTGGCCTCTTCCGCTCTGACGCGTACCTTGCGGCGACCGATCTCGACCGTCGCCTCGGGGTTGGCCTGCAGGTTCAACCACCAGACCGGATGCGTCAGGGCTCCGCCTTTGGAGGCCACGACGACCAAGTTCTCGTTGTCGGCGAGGTACAGGAGCGGGCTCGTGCGTTGCTTGCCGGTCTTGCGCCCGGTGGTGGTGAGGAGGAGCACGGGGCTACGGCCTAGGCGCCCCATCACCTTGCCGCCCGTGAGGCGATACACGCTCTTATGCGCCCCAGCGAGCAGCTTGAACGCCCACTTTGCTGGTCCGGAGAAGTTGCGCCCGGTGGTGGTCTCTTTTGGTCCCGCCGACACCCTGTCCTCCTTCCCCTATCCCGCTTTCTCGGCGCGACGTAGGCCGAAGACCGCCCAGACGAGGAAGACGGCGACGAGTGCAGCGCCGGTGGCAAAGGCCAAGCCAACATCGGTGGGTTCGCCGGCCAGGTAGCCGCGGGCAGCGTCGAGGATGGTGGTAAATGGGTTGTAGCGGGCGATGGTCTCGAGCCAGCCGGTCAAGAGGTCCAGCGGCACGAAGACCGGGGCGAGGAAGAGGACCAGGAAGATGGGGGTTCGTATGACCGGCCCGGCCTGCTGGGTGCGCATCAGCATCGCTACTCCCGCCCCGAAGAGCGTGGCAGCGACGTTCACGAGGACGGCTAGCCCGACCAGGCCAAAGAAGTCGAAGCCTCCGCTGATGGGCATGCCTACGAGGAGCGCCAGGACGGTGACGAGTACCCCGGTAACAGTGACACGCACGAGCGACGCTACCGTGTAGCCCAGGACTATCCCGGAGCGGTGCGAGGCGGCGAGCAAGAGCCTCCTGGCGAAGCCGTTCTCGAAGTCTCCGGCGATCGAGAAGCCGGTGAAGGCCCCGCCCATCGCAACCGCCTGCAGGAGCGCCCAGACGTACTGAAAGGCTATGTAGCCCCCCGAGTAGTCGAAGCCGGGCACGTCTCCCACCCGGGTTAGCCCCCCGGCGAAGGCAACGAAAAAGAAGATGGGGAAGAACGCTGGCGCCAGGAAGGCGGGGTTGGTGAAGTACTTGTAGATCTGGCGCCACGCCACCGCCCCCGCGACCGCGAAGAAGCTGCCGACTCTGCCCCTCATCCGCGGGCCACCCTCGTCCGCAAAGAGGCCCCGGCCCCTGCCAAAGAAAGCACGATAATCCCCGCCGCACACCCGAAGCCGAGGAGTAACGCCTGCGGGTCCCAGCCGGTGATGACCAGGCTCCGTAGCCCCTCGACCAGATAGGAGATTGGGTTGATCGTCGCTATAAAACGGAACCAGTCGGCCTCGATCAGGTCGCGCGGCAAATTGATGCTCGACATGAAGATTGCCACGAAAAACAGCGGAAACGCGCTCTCGACCGCCTCCGCCGATCCGGTCCTCAAAGCCAGTATCGCCCCAATCCCCCCGAACCCAAGCGCCACCAGCACGGTGAGCAACACGAGCACGACCATCCCGGGAAAGCCACTGCTCACCTCCACCCCCATGAGGAGCCCGATCGCGAGGAAGACTATCCCCTGCAGAAGCCCCAAAGCCACCACCCCGGCAAGCATCCCGACTAACAGGGCCACCGGGCGCATCGGGGTGAGCGAGAGGCGTTCGAAGAAGCCGCTCTCGATGTCGCGGGCAAGGTCGGCACCTGCTGTGATTGAGCCGAAGAGCGCCGCCTGTACGAGCGGAAAGGCGAAGGCGAAGTCCAGGTAAGAGTCTGCCGGGAAGCCGGGTATGCGCGCGGCGGCGTCGAGGCCGTAGGCGTTGATAGAGAAGAACATCATCGGGAAGAGGAGCGCCGAGACGAGCACCGCTGGCTGTCGTGCGGTTCGCAAGATCGAGCGCAGTGCGATAGCGGAGATTTGGGTGAGGAGCGAGGAGCTCATCAGGTCTGCGCCTCCTCAGCCTCTTCGTCCCCGGCGCCCTCCAGGGAACGCCCTGTCTTCTCCAGGAAGACGTCGTCTAGAGTCGGCTCGTCGAGCCCCAGGTTGGAGACCTTAAGACCTTCCGAGTCGAGCGCGCGCACCACGTCGGCGAGATCGCCTTCCCCCTGGTCGAGGCGCACGGCCACCGCGCCGGGCTGGGCAGAGATCTCCTCGCCGAAGCGGTGGAGGACCTTCGCTACCGCGTCGCGCTGCCCCTCTTTCACCGGCGTCGCCTCGACGCTAGGGCGCCCGATCTCGGCCTTCAAGTTCTCCGGCGTTCCTTCGGCGACTATCCTGCCGTCGCCTATGATCCCGACCCGGTCCGCGAGTACATCCGCCTCTTCGAGGTACTGCGTCGTGAGGAAGACCGTCACGCCCTCTTCGCGCGAGAGGCGGCTGACCTCCGACCAGAGCGCCGAGCGGCTCTGGGGATCGAGGCCGGTGGTTGGCTCGTCCAGGAAGAGGATCCGGGGCCGGTGCACGAGCGCGAGCGCGAGGTCGAGCCTTCGCTTCATCCCGCCGGAGTAGCCACGCACCCTCCGGTCGGCAGCCTCGGAAAGCCCAACGCGCTCGAGGAGTTCGTCTCCCCTCTTTTTCCGCTCCACTCGCGATAGGCCGTGGAGCGCGGCCTGAAGCCTCATGTGGTCGCGTCCCGTGAGGAACTGGTCGAGCGCCGCCTCCTGCAGCGCTGCCCCGATGGAGGCGCGCACCTGCGGACCCTGCTTGACGATGTCGTAGCCGGCTACCCGTGCGGTACCCGCGGTGGGCGGCAGGAGCGTCGTGAGCATGAGGACCGTCGTCGACTTGCCGGCACCGTTCGGCCCCAAGAAGCCGTAGATCTCACCGGGTTCGACCTTCAAGTCTATGCCGTCCACTGCCCTCGGGCCCTTCTTGAACTCCCGGACGAGGTTCACAACCTCGATCCCTTCCCGGCGGCGCGTCAAACCTTCTCCTCTCTCATACACCATCCTTAAACCGAGTCCTCGAGGCCGGTGAGCTCCTCGCTGACCTCCCACAGGTTCTTGCGCCCGGATTCGTCGTAGGCCGCCGGGGAGGCGGTCTGCGCCTTGCGGTCGGCGAGGTACTCGCCGGTCATCCCTTCCACCTCCGGCGAAGCAGCGAGGTAGACGAGCGTGTCCGCTCCCTGCTTCGGGCTCCGCATGAACGGCTTGAACCCCCGGAAGAGCAGGATCGAGAAGCCCCGATTGTTCGTACCGAAGTTGGTGTTGACCCCGCCGGGGTGCATGCAGTTGGCCGTCACTCCAGTGCCTTTCAGACGCTCGGCGAGCTCGAAGGTAAACACGATGTTGGCGAGCTTGGTCATCCCGTAGACCGGGAAGCCGCTGTAACGCCTTTTGCTCTGCAAGTCGTCGAAGTTTATCTTCCCCATGCGCTCGGCCCCCGAAGAGACGGTGATGACGCGACTCGGGGCACTCCTCTTGAGCAGATCCAGGAGGAGGTTCGTCAGGAGGAACGGGGCCAGGTGGTTGACGGCCAGCGTCAGCTCGATACCATCCGCCGTCTCGGTGCGCTTTGACTGTACTAACCCGGCGTTGTTGATCAGCACGTCTAGCCGGTCGTGGCGCTCTTTGAACTCCTCCGCGAGCTTGCGGACCTCGGCCTGCACGGCGAGGTCGGCGAGCAAGAGAGAGACCTTATCGCTGCCGGACTCGCGTCGGATCTTCTCGACCGCTCCCTCGCCTCTCTCCCGGTTGCGGCCGGTTATGACGACCTCGGCACCCATACCGGCTAGAGCCGTCGCCGTCGCCCTGCCGATACCAGAGGTGCCCCCCGTGATCAGGACCACCTTACCGTTCATGCTAGCGTTCGTGTTCTCCACGCTTCTCCTTTTGCCCGCTCGTTCCCGACGAAACCCGAGACCTGTCCCCGAGTCTATACCGCCACGGGTCCAGTATCGTTCCCGAAGAGCCCGCGGCCCGTGATCGGGTCCACGAAACGCACCTACCTCTCGCGGGCCAGCGTCGTGAGCACGTAGACGCCGACGACCCAGGAAGGCTTGGTTCGGCGGCGGTTCTCTCGACCGACGAGCCACGGTCATCGAGCTAACCGAGCAAGGCGAGCGGACGATGGTCGCCCCATGTACGACGAGCATCGAGAGGCCGTCTCGGAGCTGTTATGGCCCTCTGCGAGGACGAGCAGCGCGAGTTGGTGCGCCTTTTAGTTCGCTGCGCAAGGAGCTCTGGTGGGAGCGAATGGTCTAAACCCCGCTTCTGAAGGCGCACCTACCGCTGAGAGTAGCGGATCGAGTCAACGTACAAGAACCTGTCCGTGCGTGGCATCTTGCCCTCGAACCAGCTCGGGAACCAGGCGTTCACGTAGAGCCTCATGGAGTTTTGGGGAGGCCGTCGGTCCTGGTCTTATGAGCCGGCGGTCCACGTAGAAGCCTATGGTGTTCGGCCTTAGTCGAAGGGGGGAAGGTGGAGAAGAATGGTTTAAAGATCGGGCAGCTCCACCTCGTCCCCCACCCCGACGCCGCGCTCGTCGAAGAAGCCCTGGTTAACTTCGAGGGCGTACATGGCGGGCTCGGCGGAGGGGTGGCCGGTCTCGTCGAGGGGCTGCATGTCCTGGATATCTATTATCCGTTCTTCGGCGTCGATGTAGGCGATGGAGAGCGGGATGAGAGTATTCCTCATCCAGAACGAGAGCTGTTGTTCCCTGTCGAAGACGAAGAGCATGCCGGCGTTCTCGGCGAGCTCGGTACGTTCCATGAGGCCTCGCTGACGCTCGGCGTAGTCGTCGGCGATCTCGACCTCCACCTCCACCCTTTGGCCGCCGGAGGCGTCTATCGCGACGGTGGCGCTTTCGTCGGGGCTGGAGGTCTCGGCTTCCGAGGAGGTCTCCTCCCCCGAGCAGCCCACCAGAACGAGGCCACAGAAGAGCGCAGCGAGGACGACCGATAAACCCCTCATCGCAGCGCGAACTCCACCCGCTTGTTCTGCCGGCCCTTGCTCTTGTGGCCCGTTATCCGGAGCTCCCCGACCTCTTCGGTATTCGCGACGTGGGTGCCGCCGTCGGCCTGGGTGTCTATGTCCTCTATCTCCACGATACGCACCGTCTCGACGTGCTCCGGCACCAGGTTTACCTGCGTGCGGATGAGGTTCGGGTTCTTCAGCGCCTCTTCGCGGGGAAGTTCGTAGACCTTTACAGGCCGGTTCTCGGCGAGAGCCTCGTTGGTCAGGCGCTCTATCTCGCCGACGACCTCCACCGTCCACTCCCCCGGAAAAGAGAAATCCATCCGGGCCCGGTCGGCGCGCATCTGGCCGCCAGTCACTCTGGCGCCGAAGTTACGAAAGATCACGCCGGAGAGCACGTGCAAAGCGGTGTGGTGGCGCATGTGAGCGTAGCGCCGTTCCCAGTCGAGCTCCCCGCCCAGCTCTCGGACGGTATCGGGAATGGCGTTGTCGAGGACGTGTATCACCTCGCCTCCCTCCCGCCGCAAGTCGACCACGTTAGCGCGAATCGGGCCGACACCCAAGGTTCCCTTGTCCGCAGGCTGGCCTCCGCCACCGGGGTAGAAGGCGGTACGATCGAGGGAGACCTCACGCCCAGCCATCTCGATCACCTGGGCCTCGAACTCTTTGAGGTAGGCGTCCTTGAGGAAGAGTTCCTCGGCCATCAGAGCGGGAGGGTGCCGCGCTCGCGGTCCTTGAACGTGACGACCTCCCGGTAGCCAACGTCGTTGACAAGCTTGAGGCTCTCGTCGTAGCCCATCGCGACCTGATCCGGGGCGTGAGCATCGGAGGAGAGGATTATCGGGACGCCCCGGCGATAGAACATCTCGAGGAGTTGGCGGGAGGGGTAGACCTCGCCAACGGGCTTGCGCAAACCCGCCGCGTTCACGTCCACGACAACGCCGGCCTTGGCGACGGCGTCGGCGGTCTCTTCGAGCATTGGGGTGATGTCGCGTTCGGGGAAATGGCGGAAGATCTTGATGAGGTCCGGGTGGCCCAGGATCTCGAAGCGCCCCGAAAGCGCGGCCTCTCGCACGTTCACGTAGTACCTCTCGTAGAGTTCGTAAGCGTCGAGCTTCTCGTAGATCTCGCGGTGATCCGGGTGGTCCACCTCCTCGCCCTGGACCCGGTGGACGCTCCCGATGACGTAGTCGTAGGGGAGAGCGGTAGAATCGCGCTCCATGCGCTCCTCAGCCCCGGGGACGAAGTCTATCTCTATCCCCAGGCGCAGCTCCACGTCTTGTGATTTCTCGCGGGCTTCCTGGAAAGCAGCGAGGTCTATCTCGTCGAGGTAGCGATCGTGCTCGGTGATGCCCATCTGCTTGAGGCCCCGGGCTTTGGCGACTTCGCAGTATTTTAGGATGTTCTCGACCGTCATGGGCCTATCGCCGTGGGCTATGACGTGCAGGTGGTAGTCGATCAAAGCATTCTCCTAGCTTTTTACTCTCGCGACGATTCTATAAGATTACACGCTGGGTTTATGCGAGCATATGCAGTCCGTCCTGCAGATTCGATTAGCGGAGCTAGAGATGCGCAAGATGGCATACGGGCTCACGGCCGCGCTCACGGTGGCCGTAGTCGTCATTGAGCTCCTCGGCGCTCCGGTACTCGTTATCTTCGCCCTTACGTCTTTGGCCCTCGTGGGCCTAGCCTGGGTCCTCGGGCAGGCCACCGAGTCTCTAGGCCACCACGCGGGTCCCCGAATCGGGGGTATCCTCAACGCCACCTTCGGCAACGCCGCCGAGCTCATTATCACCATCTTCGCCCTCTCTGCCGGGCTCACGACAGTGGTGAAGGCGTCGATCATCGGTTCGATCATCGGCAACGTTCTCCTCGTGCTCGGGGCGAGCCTCCTCCTCGGCGGCCTCAAGAACGGGACCCAGAGCTTCTCGGCGACCATCGCCGGGATAAACGCCTCGATGCTCGCCATCGTCGTGGCGGCGCTCGCCCTGCCGACGATCTTCGCCACCACCGAGACCGAGAACGGCGGCGCCCCCCCCACCACCCTGAGCATCGAGGTAGCGGTCGTGATGTTCGTCCTCTACGTCCTCTACATCCTCTACTACTTCCGGAGCCCGGAGGGGAGCATCGCGACCGGAGAGGGACACGCGCCGTTCGGCAGGGTGGCCTCCTTCGTGCTACTGCTCGGGTCGACGGCAGCGGTAGCCTACGTCTCAGAGGCGTTTGTGGGGGCCATAGAGCCGCTGGTCGAGGAGATCGGGATCTCCGAGCTTTTCGTCGGCGTGATCCTGGTTCCCGTAGTCGGCAACATCGCCGAGCACATCGTGGGCGTCCAGATCGCCTACAAGAACGATATAGACTTCTCGATGGCGATCTCTTTGGGCTCCTCGATTCAGGTCGCGCTGCTGGTCACGCCGATTCTGGTCTTCCTCGGCCCACTCCTGGGTCACCCTTTGGACCTCGTCTTCACCCCTCTAGAGCTCGGCGCTTTGGGCGCGGCGGTCATCCTGACAGGCTTCATCGCCCTCGACGGCAGGTCGAACTGGCTCGAAGGCGCCATGCTCTGCGGCGTCTACGTGATCGCCGCGCTCGCCTTCTTCTTCTCGCCGTAAGCAGCGCTCGGCTTTCGGCGATCAATGGTCAACAGAAACCAAAGAGCTGATAGCTGATGGCTGAAAGTTCTCTAAGCCACCCACCGCCAGGTGACGAACAGGGCCGTGAGTGCCATTCCCAAGCCACCGCTGACGAAGAGCCACAGCACGAGGGCGGGCCTGTTGCGCGAGAGCAAGGAGCCCAAGACCAAGAAGAGCGGGAACGCTTCGAGCACGAAGCGAGGTAAGCCTAGGAGCGGGATCAGGGTGCTGGGCGTGAGGATGTGCAGCAACACGACGATGAAGGAATACAGCGAGAGCTCCGGCGGCAAGACGAAGAAGCCGATCACCATTAGGACGAGGAAAAGGAAGAGAAAGGCGATGTTCACGACGCCGGAGGCTTCGAGCGCCGAGCCGGACGCCGGGTCGAGGAAGAGGGTCGCGGGGTCTAGTACGTACCGCAGGCCCTCTCCGGCGTCGATCCAGGCATTCTGGAGCGTCTCTAACGGGTTAGTGAGATCGCGTCCCCAGTACTGACTTTGCTGGCGGGCGAAGAACAGGGGGTCCCCAAACCGGGACCACAGAAAGGCTACGTACCCGAGGAAGCCCACCGGCACGAGGGCCGTCTCTAACAAACCTTGCCACCCGAACTCTCGCCTGCTCCTCAGCCACTCGTAGAGGAGTGGGACGAGCAAGAGCACCCCGAGGTTGCGAGTCGCGGCGGCCAGAGCCCCCAAGATGCCCGCGAGCAACAGGTCCCGTCGAACGTACGTCGCCCATAGCGACCCGACAGCGAACGCGAGGAACAGCGCCTCTGTGTAAGGGGCGTTGAAGAAAAAGGCCGTTGGGAAGAAGGCGAAGACGAGGGTCGCGACCCTCGCGGTCCCCTCATCTCGGAGCTTCTCGGCGATCCCGTATAAGAAGTACAGCGCGAAGGCGGTGGCGACGAGGGAGACGAGGACGCCCCAGAAGGCTGGTCCGCCACCAAGAGCCGCCCCAACACGCACGATCATCGGGAAGACGGGGAAGAACGCGTAGCTCACCGGGGCGCGCGCCTCGTAGCCCTCGGTCGCGATCTCCGCGTACCACGCCCCGTCCCAGTGCGCCCAATAGCTCAGGAAACCGGGCGTCTCCTGGGGTACTGTGGTCGTCTCCGCCCACGGCAGGTACGTCGCCGCGACCGCACCCACCCCGAGGAAAAACAGCCGCGAGAGGCCGAAGACCGTTAGTACGAACGGCCAGGCGGAGTTGACGCCGGCTGTTTTAGTAGCGGAGATTCGGTCCCCTGCTTATCGCCCACCAGGCGCTGGTGAAGGCAAGCGCCGCCAGGGCGAAGACCACCCCTAGAGTGGGATAGGGGTTCAGATCGGACGTTTCGAGCGTTGCGTAGCGAGCAGCGTCGACCATATGGAAGATCGGGTCGAAGAGCGTCGCCACCCGTAAGGCACCCGGCAACATCTCGACCGAGTAGAACACGCCACCCAGGAAAGCCAAAGGCTGGATGACCACGTTCGTAAGGAAGGAGATGTGGTCTATCCTACTCGCGAGAGCCCCGACCATCGTCCCCAAGGAGGCGAAGCTGAAGGAGGAGAGCGCCCCGATCACGAACAAGAGGCCCGGATGCTCTACGCTTAGGCCTACGAACGGTGCTCCCACGGCAAAGACCCCGATCCCCATCACCAGGCCCCTCAAGGTCCCGCCCAAAGAGTAAGCCAGCGTAATCTGCAGGTCGCTCATCGGGCTGATGAGGACCTCGTCTATGTAACGCTCGCGCTTGGCATCGAAGACCGACCACGCAGAGTTCATGTGGGAGCCCGTGATCAAACTCATCAAAGCTATCCCCGGCAGGATGTACTCGAGGTAGGGTGCCCCGTCCACCTCCTGGATACGCGTGCCCAGAGCCACCCCGAAGACCACCAGGTAAAGAAGCGAGATCAGAAGCGGCGGCACGAGGGTCTGCATCCAGACCCTCGTGAAGCGCAAGATCTCCCGCGCCAGAAGCGTCCTAAACGGCCTATCGGTCAGTATCATGACCCACCACCTTGAGATAAACCCCTTCGATGTTCGAGACTCCGTACTCCTTCTTGAGCTCCGCGCTCGTGCCCTGGGCGGCGATCCTACCATCGTTGATGAGCGCGATCTCCTCACACAACTCCTCCGCCTCCTCGAGGTAGTGCGTCGTAAGAAGAATAGTAAGCCCTCCGCGGTTCAGCTCTCGGATATATTCCCACAGCTTATACCTGAGCTCGATATCTACCCCCGCCGTGGGCTCGTCGAGGAACAATATCTTGGGGTCGTGCATGAGCGCCCGGGCGAAGAGGACCCGCCGCTTCATCCCGCCCGAGAGCGTGTTGACCCTCTGCTCGCGCCTCCCCGTAAGCTCGAACCGCTCCAGCATCTCCGAGGCCCTCTCCTCGGCCTTGTTCCTCTCGACGCCGTAGTAGCCGGCGTGGTAGAGCAGCGTCTCCTCGACGGTGAGGAATTTGTCGAGGTTGATCTCCTGCGGCGAGACCCCGATCATGCGCCGCGCCTCCCGAAACTCCTCGAACGCATCCCGTCCGAACACCTCCACCCTTCCCGAGTCCGGTCGGGCCAAGCTCACGACGCTGTTGATGAGCGTCGTCTTCCCCGCCCCGTTCGGCCCCAAGAGCCCGAAGAAACGCCCCGCCTCCACATCCAGCGAGACGCCGTCCAACGCCAAGAGCCCGTTCGAGTACGTCTTCTTCAGCTTCTCGACCTTCAGCGCCGGGACCGCGTTCACCCGCGAAGCACCTCCCCGGCGGCCGTCTCCCCAGAGAGCATCGAGCCGTTTATGGACGAGTCCTCGGTGTATTCCCCGGCGAGCACGAGCCCCGGGATGCCGGTGCTGTTCTCCGGCAGTTTCTCGTGGACGCCTGGCGGTTGGGCGAACTGGGCGTAGGGAACGCGGTAGACCGCGAGCGGGTCGAAGTTGGCTTGCGGATACCACCGGCTCACGTCCTCGATGCCGCGGCGGTAGATCTCATCATCCGGGAGATCGAAGCTCCCCAAAGCCACGACGCTCAAGAGGTGCCGTCCCCGCGGGGCGTAGGATGGGGCCACAGCGCTGATCTGTACGGCATTATTCACGAACCCCCCATCTTCGGCGTTCAACACAATCTTCTTCCCAGCATCGAGCCCGTCAGTGGCGTAGTAAACGCAAACCCGTCCAACCGAGCCTTCGGGCACCGGCGCACCCGCGAGCCGAGCCGCCGTCGGCGCGTCCGTCCCCATAACCACGGCGTCCGCCTCGTGCTCCTCCCCGTCGGCATCGACGCCCACGACCCGGCTCCCTTCCCGCAGGAGCGAACGGACCGGGCTTTTCGCGCGCACGGCGCTCGCCGGCGGCCGGGCGGCGAGCTGTTTGGGGATCTCGCCGATACCACGGGCGGGCACCGCCGTCTTGCCCGTCGCGAGCATCTTGAAGGTGAAGCGTAGGACGCGCGCCGAGGTCGAGAGGGAACGGTCCAAAAAGATCCCGCCGAAAAAAGCCGGTAGAAGTTGCCTATGATCCTCTCCGAGAACCCCTTCCCCCGCAAGTACTCCAGGCTCGAAGAGTCCGCGCTGTCCAGCTCACCGGCCGACTGCATCCTCTCCGGGATGCTTCGCGCCGCCAGTTTCAGGGTGAGCAGCTTGTCCGAAAAAGCCGCTGCGTTCAAGAGTAGGGACGGCAGAAATGCCTCCGAGTCGCGCAAAGGGTCCGAAAGATCGCTCTCTTGGTGCCCCCGTTGGACAATGGCGCCGAGATCGAAAGGCTTGAGGTTTAGCGTCGCGTGGTCCAGGTGCCGCCCCGCGATCGGGTAGGCCGTGAAGTACACCTGGAAGCCTCGGTCCAGGAGGAAGCCGTCCTTCTCGTCCGTCCGCACCCTCCCGCCGACCCCGTCCGACACCTCGAAGACGACGACCTCGGTGCCACGCTCGGCTAACACTTTTGCACAGGTGAGCCCGGCGAGCCCGGCCCCGACAACGATAACCTTCATACGTCAGCAGAGTTTAACCGTCTTGAGGAGAATTACTATCGGGTGGATCACACCCGATACTAATCCCGTTCCCTGAACTCCAACCGCACCCTATGCTCTGCATCCAGGACGAGCGTAGCGGAGTAGGGGTTGCCGGCCTTGCTCTTGAAGCCCTTGAGCCGACCCGTGCGGCCCTTGATCAGAAGCTGACGAGCCTGGGACTCGCTTACCCGCTTGCCAGAGACAGTCTTCCAGATGGCGAACTTGCACCCGCCCTTCCAGGCGGAGCAGCCGTAGGACTTCTTCGTTTCCACGACCGGGGAGCCGCACTTCGGGCAAGACCCGAGAGGCGTGCCGTTATCATCGTTGCCGCCGGACTTTACGGGAGCGGCGACCTTCTCACCCTCCTTAGAGCGCACCTCCTCGACGAGGGCGGTCGTGAAGCTGCTTATGTCGTCCATGAAGCGGGCACGGTCCTCGGCGCCCTTCTCCATGCGGGCGAGCCGTTCCTCCCACCGGGCGGTCAGCTCGGGAGAGGCTAGGGAGCTCTCTCCGAGAAGTCCGATCAGGGCCCTGCCTTTCTCGGTGGGAACGAGCGCCTTCTTCTCGCGGACTAGGTACCCAACCTTCAACAGCCGCTCGATGGTCGCGGCCCTCGTGGCCGGCGTCCCGAGCCCCGAGTCCTTCATGGCTTGTCTGAGCTCCTCGTCCTCGACGAACTTTCCGGCCGTCTCCATCGCCCCCAGAAGGGCCGACTCCGAGTAGCGCGGCGGCGGCTTGGTCTCCCCCTCCTTGACCGCAACCTTCGCGACCGCCCACTCCTGACCGACCGAAACGGGCGGCAGGACGGGCGGCTCCTTCTCCTTTTTCCCGCCAACCCCATCTGGGTAGAGCCTTCGCCATCCAGCCTCCAGCACGACCCGCCCGCGTGAGAGGAACGTCTCGTACCGCACCGCCGTGATGACGGTCGTGTTCTCGAAGCCGGCCGCCGGGAAGAAGACTGCTAGGAAACGCCTCGCGACGAGGTCGTGCACCTTTGCCTCGTCTGACGGAAGGTCTGCGGAGGGCTTCTTGGTCGTCGGGACGATGGCGTGGTGGTCCGTGACCTTCGCGTCGTCCACGATGCGTTTACCGATCGGCAGCTTCGGGAGGTCGAGGAGCTCCGCGGCGAACAGCGCGAGGTCCGGTAGCGCACCCGCGGCTTCGACCCGCTTCTTCAGCGTGCCGACCATATCCTTGGAGAGGTAGCGGCTCGAGGTGCGAGGATAGGTTATGAGCTTCTTGTCTTCGTAGAGAGCCTGGGCCGCTCGCAGCGTCCTCTCCGCGGTGAAGCCGAACTTCGCGTTGGCGTTGCGCTGCAGCTCGGTGAGGTCGTAGAGGAGCGGTGGCTTTTCGGTCGCGGTCTTTTTCTCGGCCCTTTGCACGACGCCCGCGCCGCCGCGCACCTTCTCCGCGATCTCTTGGGCGACCTCTTTCTCTTTGAGGCGGTTCTGCTTGTTCTTAAACCAGACGCCGTCGTAGCTGGCGCCCTCGCGGGCGAAGCGGGCGTAGACGGTCCAGAACTTCTCGGGTTTGAAGTCCTCTATCTCCCTTTCGCGATCTACTAGGAGCTTGAGAGTCGGGGTCTGGACGCGGCCGACAGAGAGGACGTTGCCGGGGCGGCCGAACTTTGTGGAGTAGGCGCGGGTTGCGTTCATGCCTACGATCCAATCGGCTTCGCCGCGGCTGCGGGCGGCGTCTTCTAGGGGTTTCATGCCGGCCCCCTCGCGCAAAGAGGCGAATCCTTCGCGGATAGCCTCGGGGGTGAGGGAGGAGATCCAGAGCCGCCAAACCGGCTTTTTGCAACCCGCAAGCTCGTAGAGGTAGGCGAAGATGAGCTCCCCCTCCCGCCCGGCGTCGCAGGCGTTGACGATCCCCGTTACGGAGGCGTCTCGCATGAACTCCTTGACGACCGCGAACTGCCCGCGGGTCTTCGGGTTGACTTTTACCTTGAACTTCTCCGGCAGGATCGGCAGGCTTTCCAGGCGCCACCTTTTGTAATCCTCGCCGTAGGCATCGGGCGGTGCGAGCTCGGCGAGGTGCCCTATGGCCCAGGTGACGGTCCACCCGCTCCCGACGAGAGCACCTTCTTCCCGCCGGTGCCTGCCCAGGGCTTTCGCCATGTCCCGTCCGACCGACGGCTTCTCTGCGACGATTAGCTGCACGTCACGAGTATACGGGACGGAGGTTCGGACTCCATCCCCGCGTCCTCTCGACCGGTAGCGCTCCGCGAGATAACCGTCTCTAAGATTCTTGCAGGTCGCCCCTGAGCACCACCCTGGCGTCTTCCATGCTCGGCTCCTCGGGGAACCTCTCCAGGGTGATGCCGGCGCGTTGGTAGTCCCCGGCCACGTCCGGACAAATCGTCGAGAGCCTGCCCCGGCCCCTGTCGTCCACCGTGAAGGTACCGACGCTGACGCGCCCCTCCTCCATGCCGAACCACAACTCGTAGTACTCGTTGGGCCCGGTCTGGGGTAGGCCCCAGACATCCAGGCTTGCCTCATATTCCTGCCCGGAATCGCGCATCTTAAGATCCCCGCCCGCCTCAGGCGCCAGCTCCGTCGGCGCGAGGGTGGCCGTCTGGGCCGTTCGATCTAAGAAGCCCGCCGAGTATGCCACCGCCGCCAACGCGAGGAGAAGGACCACCACCGCGGCCGCCATTCGAAAGATGCCACGCGCAGCCCAGCTCTCCCTGCCGCGGCGTGGCAGTCCGGCGAGGACGCGCGCCTTGAGATACGGGGGTGCGGAGGAAGCCGCGATGGAGGCTCCGGCGAACCGCTCGTGGACCCTGCGCAGCTTACGCTCTTCGTCCTGGCAGGCGGTACACCCGTCGAGGTGCCGCTTCACTGCCTTCTCTTCTTCCGCGTCGAGTGCCCCGAGCACGTACGGCCCGAGCAGCTCCTGCGCCCACACGTGCTCCCCGTACGAGCTCCCGTTGGAGTTCCGGCGTTCACCCATCTATGGACCGCCGATCCTTAGGCTTTTTCTCGCGGTCATCATCCGCCATCTTCTGGGCGAGCATTCTCGCTCGTGCGGCGCGCAAAGCCGCGGTGGTACGGCTCTTGACCGTGCCCAAAGGCACGCCCGTGCGCTCCGAGATCTCACGTTGCGAGAGCCCCCCGAAGTAGGCGAGCACCAGGACCTCGCGGTGTGTGGGCGAGAGCTCCGAGAGCGCCCCGACCACTTCGAAGGCCCTCAAGACCTCCTCGGTGTCATCACCCTCCCCGGGCTCGGGGAACGCTTCCTCGTCGATACTCGGCGCCACGACCCGTATCCGCGTACTCCGGCGGCGCGCCAGGTCCGTGACCCGGTTGCGGGTCATGTGGTAGACCCAGGTGGCGAAGGAAGCCCTCGAAGGATCGAAGCTCTTCGCATTACGCCATACTGAGACGAACACATCCTGCACCAGATCCTCGGCGAGCGTGCGGTCCCCAAGGTAGCGCATCCCCGCACCGTAAACGATCCCACCATAGCGGTCGTACAGCTCGGAAACGGCACGCTCCTCGCCGCGAGCCACCCGCGCGATCAAAACTTCGTCCGTAGCGCCTTTCAACCAGAACCTTCCCAGGCCACTCCGGAAACCGGATGCCCCGGCCTCCCGCCTACCACGAACAAGGATACCCGTCCCGGCCTCGTTTCGCCAAACGTTCTGCAAACTCGTGATCATCATACTCTTTTATACGTCCCAAATATCCTGCGCGGATGCTCCAGTTCTAAACAAGCGCTTCCTTCTAAAAACGCTGCTAAGCAGCGGATCACTGGCCGCGGCTGAAGAAGCTGCTCAAGAGCACCCAGATCCGGCGGAGGGCTTGAGAAGCCGTATAGATCTTGCCCATCCGAGTTAGCGTTATAGAGTTAGCATTATAATTAGTGTAGGTTGCTTATGGACGACTTCGGAGACAATGGCGAGCAGTTGAACCTGAACCAGGCGGAGCTCCGGGGGGTGGCACGACGTCCTATAGGAGGCTCACCGAAGAACTTCTTCCGGGACCTGAAGAGTCTCCTGAACATCCAGGCGCTTAAGGCGACCGTCCAGGGGTTTCAGCGGGACGACGCCTTGGGGCTCGCGGCGCAGCTCGCGTTTTACTGGGTACTGGCGCTCTTCCCGTTCATTCTGGTCCTGGTCTCGCTCATGGGGACATTCTTCAACGAGAGGCTCGCCGCGGAGATCCTCGAATACTTCCAGCAGGTGACGCCGGAGCAGGCTTACGTGCTCATCGAGACCTACCTTAGCGACACCATCTCCGGGAACAACCGGGCACCGGGGCTGTTCTCGATCGGCCTCGTCATAGCCCTCTGGTCGGCCTCCGGGGCCTTCGCCGCCTTGATAAACGCCCTCAACAAGGTCTACGACGTCGAGGAGACCCGTCCTATTTGGAAGGTGCGCGGGCTCGCCCTCCTCATGACGCTCGGCCTCAGCGCGATGATCCTGGTAGGCGTCCTGCTCCTCATCTTCGGGCCCGGTATAGGCTCGGCGATCGCGGACTTTTTCGGGCTCGGAGGCGTCTTTGAGTTGGTGTGGAACATAGCGCGCTGGCCCGTAGCGCTCTTCTTCATGGTGTTCACGTTCGCGCTCACCTACTATATCTCTCCCGACGCCGGACAGCCTTTCCGTTGGATTACGCCGGGCGGCTTAGTCGGGGTGCTCCTCTGGGTCCTGGCCAGCCTGGGCTTCCGGTTCTACGTCTCGAACTTCGGATCCTACGACGTGACCTACGGCTCCATCGGCGCCGTCATCGTCCTGCTCCTCTACCTCTACATCTCCTCTGTTACTATCCTCTTCGGCGCCGAGCTCAACGCCACGCTGGTACGCATGAAGGAGGAGATCTCCGGCAAGCAGGTCCTCGACGCCGAGCCCGCGAACGAGAAACCCGACATCCTCGCGGACGACCAACAGAAGAACGTTCAGGGCTAGCGCTAAGACGCTGTGTCTAACCTGCGCTCTCTGGTATACTCCCATCGTCCGGAGGAGTGGCCGAGCGGTTGAAGGCGGCACCCTGCTAAGGTGTTATACCTCTGAACGGGGTATCGAGGGTTCGAATCCCTCCTCCTCCGCTCCGCAATTCGCTTATTTGCAGGATAAACGCAGAAGCAAAGGAAAGGGCCGGGAGAAGGTCCGGCTCTTTTGACACCAACGCACGGGATCTGCTGTACAAACCTGTACATGCCCACTGCGGTGCGCTCCCGGCCAGGTCCTCAAGGCTTCGGGAACGCGTCCGCCCTGCAGCGCCTCCGGCAGATCAGATTGCGTGGTACTTCATTGTTAACGGACGCGGGGGGCATATTTCTCATCCAAATACTCGAGTATTTCCTCTACGGATACTACGTCGCCATACTTGGAGTCTACGTCGTAGAGATTTGCCTTATGGGCGTCGGGGTTGCGGTCGCCGACAGCTTCGCGCGGCACGACAGGTCTGAAGCCATACTGCAAAGCGTCCACCACCGTTGCCCGGACGCAGCCCGAGGTAGAGGCACCGGTGACGATGAGCGTGTCTACCCCAGCAGCGGTAAGAAGGCTTGAGAGACCGGTCCCGAAGAAGCCCGAGGCGAAGAGCTTGTTAAGGATGGGCTCCTCGGTGCGAGGCGCTATGCGTGGATCTATCTTCGCCCAGCGACTCCCGGCCTCCAAAGTAAGGAGAACGGGGACTTTATCGATGAACGCAGCGGCGGTGAGCTTATCGCTTTCTCGGTAGGCAACGGTGGTGAAAACCACTGGGATCTCTGCCTGTCGGGCTGCTTCGAGAAGCTTCTGTATCGCTTCTACGGGTCCATCGAGGTCGGAGCCTAGAGGGGACTCCGGATCAGTGAAGCCCAAGGTCATATCCACAACTATGAGGGCGGGTCGGCGGCCGAAGCCGCCGCGTTCGCCGAAGCCTTCTATATGCACTCGCCCGTCCTCTCGTTCAGCCGAGCTCTTCGGAGAGCCACTCGTCGAAGCGGCGCCGGGTTTCGATGACCTCCTCGCGTTGCTTCTCTAGAGAAGGCAACGGACCGTGGTCGAACTCCGGAAGAGGGTCTGTGCGCTCTTTCTTTAGCTCTTCGCGTCGAGACTCGGTCTTCTCCGTGTCCACTTCATTCCGGTCGTCTAGGATAACGCTGTACTCCTCCTCGGCTGCCTCTGGGCTCACCAGGTTCCAACGGATATCCTGCACGACGGTTTCGGGGTCGCGCTCCAGTGGGTCGCCCAAACCCCCGGCCCCGGCGGTCTCGAACACCAGGCGGTCACCTTCGTGGACGGGCACGTCGCGTACCTTGGAGGGCAGTTTGATCTCCTCTCCATCCCTCCGGATCAAGGTCTTATCGGAAGGCGCACCGGGCTTCCCGCCGTCTACGCCGTAGGGGTAGGTGTGGTGACGGTCGTCCTGATAGGTGATAGACCCGTCCGCGAGGAAGCGGTAAACCTTCTTGACACCGCACCCTCCCCGGAACTGGCCGGCGCCGCCCGAGTCTCTGCGAGCGGAGTACTCCTCGATGAGCACGGGGTAGTAGCTCTCCATGTACTCAGCGGGCACCCCGAGGAACTCCGGCCACCAGCTGTGCCCGTCCAGGCCGTCCTTGCCAGAGAGCGCCGGGATGCCTCCGTACAGGATCTCCATCGTCTGGAAAGGTTCGCCGTTCTCCTTGACGCCGGAGTAAACCAGGTTCGGGCTCGTCCCGTAGCTGCCGGAGACCTTGAAGGCGCCGATGGCCTTGGCGTAGACGGCCTGGAGCACGTCGAACTGCCGCGCCATGACGACGAGGCGGTTGCTCAAAGGAGCGGGAGGTTTGGGGTTGAGCACGCTCCCCTCTGGCAGCGTCACCTTGATCACGTCGGTATAGCCGTCGTTGAACAAGATCGTGGGGTCGAAGCCCATAATCAAAAATACCCCGACGAACATCTGGAACATCCTCTTGTTCAGGAGGAAGTTCACCGGCCCCGGAACCTGTTCGTCGGTCCCCGTCCAGTCTAGGTGCAACGTATCGGCCTCGCGCCACATAGTGAGCTTTAGCTTGATCGGTCCGTTGCCCAATCCGTCGTCGTCGGTGTAGTCCTCGAACTCGAACCGCTCGCCCTGGGGAACGTTCTCGCGGATGAGCTGAATGACGCTGTTCCGCGTCCGGTCCAAGAGTGCGTCGCAAGCCTCGAGGTAAGTGTCCTTACCAAAGCGGTCGCAGATATCCTTGACCCGCTGCGCCCCGGTTGCGGTACCGGCGGATATCGCCATGATGTCCGCGCGGGTCTCGCGCGGCGTGCGGCTGTTGTGGCAGAACATCGCGAGGACTTCCTCGTTGAGCTTGCCGCGGTCGTAGAGCTTCACGGGCGGCATGCGAACACCCTCCTCGAAGATGCTGCGGGCGTCTATCGGGATGGAACCCGCCGTCGAGCCACCGACGTCCATGAGGTTGCCCCACTGTAGGGCGTAGCCGATGTGCTCATCCTCGTAGAAGATCGGGCGGATGAGCAAGAGGTCCGGTAGATGGGAGGTGCTCCCCTCCATCATATACGGATCGTTGACCGCGATCACGTCCCCGTCCTCGAGGTCCGAGGCGTCGTAGGGGGAGTTCTCAAGGACAGTGTTTACAGGACTCCCGAACTGCCCGACCACCATCCGGCCCTTGCGGTCCGCGATCAGGGGGAACTCGTCGGCCTGCTCGCGGATGATAGGGCTGACGGCTGTGGTGACCAGCACCCGGTCCATCTCGTGGCGGATGTTCCCCAAGGCGTTCTCGATAATATCCAGGGTAACCCGGTCAATGTTGTGCTCGCGGACGAAGTCCGGAGCTTCCTCGTGGACCGTCACTTTTGTTCCTCCTCGATCAGGATATTGCCGTAGCTGTCGACCGTGCCCCTGTATCCGGGCTCGATGGTCGTCGTGGTGTCTACCTGGACTACAATAGCGGGCCCGGGGATGGTGTTGGCGGGACGGAGCTTTTCCCTCACGTAGATTGCGGTCTCCATCCACTCGCCGCCAAAGTACACGTCTTCGTGGTGATCCAACGCGTCGGAAGCGTCCGAACCCGCCCCGTCCTCGCTCTCCTGGAGCGAGACGCCCCGGATCTTGCCGCGCCCAATGACGCGAATGTTCGCTATCTCCAGGGGAGACTCGGGGAGATCGAAGGAGTAGCGGCGCCGGTGCTCTTCCTCGAAGCGCTCCCGCAAGAACGTGCTGTCGTCGCCGGTGACCTCCTCGAGGCTGAACCCGCAGGGGATCTGGATGTTCTGCAGGTAATAACGGCAGTCAGCGTAGAAGTCGAACTGGCGCTGGTCCCCCTCGACGCCTTCTCCTTCGAGCCAGGCCTCGGCCTGCGCCTTGAGCTCCTCCACCTCCTCCTTGAGCTCGGAGACCGGCGTCTCTTCGGCGATCTTCAGGTAGGTTTCGGGGAACTCGTTTTGGATGTCCGAAGATAGGAAGCCCAGAGCGCTCATCACCCCCGGCGTCGGCGGGATTATGACAGGGTTGGCCTGTATGAGACGTCCTAAAGAGTTGGCGTGCAGGGGACCCGCTCCGCCAAAAGCCACGAGGCCGAACTCCCTGGGGTCGTAGCCCCGCTCGACGCTCACCACCCTCAAGGCAGCATACATGTTCTCGTTTGTGATATCCAGGATGGCTTGGGCGGCTTCTTCCACGCCCAAGCCTAAAGGTTCGGCCACCTTTTGCACGGCCCGACGAGCGGCTTCTTCGTCGAGCTCAATCTCGTCGCCGAGCCTCATGCCTGGAGGGAGACGGTGCAGGACCACGTGGGCATCGGTGACGGTAGGTTCCTCCCCGCCCCTTCCGTAGGAGGCCGGCCCTGGGTCGGCACCCGCGCTCGCCGGTCCGACCTGGAGCGCTCCGCTGGTGGAGACAAAAGCGATCGAACCACCGCCCGCTCCTACACTGTGCACGTCGACCGCCGGGGTCTTGAACTGGAAGTATTCGAGCGCCATCTCGCGCTGTATTAACGCTTCCCCCGCCAGGCACATGGAAACATCCGTCGAGGTGCCGCCCATGTCGAGGGTGAGTACGTCTGGCACCCCGATCTCTCGCGCCAGGTAAGCCGCACCCGTCACCCCACCGGACGGACCAGACAGGGCGATCTGTATGGGACGGTGGCCCGTGGCCCCGGTGCTCATCGCGCCGCCGTCCGAGCGGACGATGCTCAAGGAGCCTTGAAATCCCTTCTCCTCGATCGAAGACCCGAAACCGTTCATGTACTGTTGGGTCCTGGGCTGCACGGCGTTGTTGACGACCGTGGTGAGGGTGCGCTCGTACTCCCCATACTCCTGCCCGATGTCGGAGGAGATGGAGACCGGGAGGTCCGGGTACATCTCGCGCACGATGTCGCGAGCGTGGCGTTCGTGGTCCGGGTTGACGTAGGAGTTGAGGAAGCCGATCGCCAAAGCTTCCACGCCCTGCTCGACGAGGTCGCGGACAGCTTGACGCATCTCGTCTTCGTCTAGGGCCTGGATCTCCTCGCCGTCGGCGCTCATGCGCTCGTTGATGCCCATGGTGTCGGTGAGGTTCGCGGGAGGGTCAGGCTTGTTGAGCATCATCCAGCCGTAGAGCGGGCCCGGCGTCCAGGCCCGGGCGAGGTGGAGGATCTGTTCGTGGCCGCGGGTCGTGAGCAGACCCACTCTTGCGCCCGTGTTGGTCAGGATCATGTTCGTAACGACTGTCGTGCCGTGAAATAGAAGTCTAAGGTCCGCAAACGAGATCCCCACCTTATCGCAGACTCGTTCAATGCCGGTGACCACGCCTTCAGACGGGTCCTCCGTCGTCGAGAGCACCTTCGTATCCGTCAGCTCCCCCGTCTGTTCGTCGAAGAGCAGTACGTCCGTGAAGGTTCCCCCCACGTCAACAGCCACGTTATACGCCATAAAGCTCCTTTCCCCTAGAGCGCGTTATGAACTTGGCTGAAAACCCCACTTGAACGCGGATTAGTCGGTTCCCTGTCGCTCCCCGGTTTTTCGCATTAGTAAGCCATTCTCGAGCCTGTGCATAACTGCCGCTAACTTCGGTCGCTCCGCACGAACCGGTTGCCCTCGACCCACCCCTCGGTCTCCGGCCCTTTGTTGCACGCTATGGTAACGAAGGGTCAAGCTTGCGTCAAACATCTCAAACCGAGCTTCAGTATAGTGGTCATCGCCTCGCTGATAACCTAGCTTACAACGTCAATCCGACGTACATTAATAGCCGTAAGAACTGCTACGAAAGCACCACGCTCGCTTCCTGTTCACCCCTTTAAAACGTAGTGGCAAAAAGGTGAGAAACCAGGGAGGCGAGTGCTAAAAGGGGGCGGGATCTCTCCCCTTTTGTACACTTTCCCCAGAGAGCCGAGAGAATCCTCGGAATATCTGATCGGTTCTGACACCAACGCTGACACCAACCCGCACGAACAGCGACGAACACGTGCGATGGGACAACAGGAAAAACACGTCCACTTGCAGGAGTTTTTGAACACCGGTGAACAACTGCGATACTAGTGCCCCGCAATACCTCTGAACGGGGTATCGAGGGTTCGAATCCCTCCTCCTCCGCTCTATTTTATGCTATTTTGCAGGTAAAACACCCAGTCGACCACGTGACGGTCGGGCCACGAAAATTTCCACCCCTCTGATCCTACTTTTGGGGGATGCCTCTACCCCGGCTGGCTAGTATGTTTCTTACCAGAAGCATAACTAGGGATCGGAGCCAAGATCATGGCTGACAATTGGCAAGAGGCCCTTGGGTTGCCCCTAACCAAGCCCCTCGATGAGGCGGCCATCCGGGAGTTTTCGTCCAACGTCCGGGGCCAGCTGAAATGCCCCGAGGACGACGGCTATGATGATGCGCGCACCGTCTTCTACGGTGGGATCGACCGCCGCCCAGAGCTCATCGTCCGGGTCGCAAACGCGACCGACGTTTCGCGCGCCGTCGGGCTCGCGAGAGAGAGTGGGCTAGAGCTCGCCGTCCGCAGCGGCGGCCACAGCGTCGCCGGTCATAGCACAACCGACGGGGGAATCGTGCTCGACCTCTCGGAGATAAAGGGGCTCGAGATCGACGTTGAGCGGCGCACCACATGGGCCCAGACTGGTCTGACTGCGGGTGAATACACCGCTGCGGTGGGTGCCCTCGGCCTCGCGACAGGTTTCGGCGACACCGGCTCGGTGGGGATAGGGGGGATCACGCTGGGCGGCGGCGTAGGGTACCTCGTCCGCAAGCCCGGCCTCACGATCGACGACCTGCTGGCCGCAGATGTTGTGAGTGCTGACGGGGAGCTCCTCCGCGTGGACGCCGAGACGCATCCTGACTTGTTCTGGGCGATCCGCGGCGGCGGAGGGAACTTCGGCGTCGCGACCCGATTCCACTATAGGCTGCACCAGGTCGATACGATCGTCGGCGGCATGCTGGTGCTTCCGGCGACGCCGGAGGTCATCCACTCGTTCGTCGCCGAGGCAGAGGCCACTCCAGAGGAGCTCTCGACCATCGCCAACGTCATGCCCGCACCGCCAATGCCGTTCTTGCCCGCCGAGCATCACGGCAAGCTCGTCATAATGGCGCTGCTGGCCTACGCGGGTGAGGTCGAGGCCGGCGAGCGCGCTATCGCGCCGTTTCGGGCGCTCGCCACGCCGATCGCCGACATGGTCAAGACGATGCGTTACCCAGAGATCTACAAGCTGACCGAGGGCGCCGAGGTTGCCAAGGAAGCATGACGCTCGGTCTTCCTCGACACGGTCGATGTCGGCGCGGCCGAGGCGATCGTCAAACATCTACGGGCCTCCAGCGCGCAGATGGCCGTGGCGCAGATCCGGGTCTTGGGCGGGGCGATGGCTCGCGTGCCGGCCGAGGCCACCGCGTTCGCCCACCGCAAGCGGCAGATCATGGCGGCCGTAGGCGCGGTCTACGAGCGCCCCGAGGAGGCGCCGGTGCATGAGGCCTGGGTCAGCGACTTCGCGGCCGCCCTGCGCCAGGGTGAGCCAGGCGTGTACGTCAACTTTCTCGGCGAGGAGGGTGATGTGCGCATCCGCGAGGCCTATCCGGGATCGACCTGGGAGCGGCTCGCTACGATCAAGGGTCACTACGACCCGACGAACCTCTTCCGGCTCAATCAGAACATCCCGCCTGCGACCGAGGGTCGAACTACTCGTGAGCAGAAGGAGACAAGCGATGGCTGAGAAGGAGCCGACCACCGAGCAGCTGTACCTTACCCAGGATGCGACTCCGGCACCGTGGGCGGAGGCGCGCGTGCGCCTGGCGGATGCGGATCCGTACTGGCTGGCGACGGTGCGTCCGGAAGGACTACCGCACCTCGTACCGATTTTGGCTGTCTGGGTAGACGGCGCGTTGCACTTCGTCGCAAGCCCAACCTCCCGCAAACCCAGGAACATCGCGCGCGACGCGCACTGCGTCATCACGGCGAGGAAGGACGTTCTAGATCTGGTGGTCGAAGGCACAGCCGCGAGGGTGAGCGACGGAACCAGGCTCCAACGCGTGGCCGAGGTGTACTGGGCCAAGTACAGATGGCCGGTGACCGTGCGCGACGGCGCCTTCTACGCCGATGGCGCACTGACCGCGGGTCCGCCCCCGTACGAAGTCTACGAGGTAATTCCCACGATGGCCTTCGGCTTCCCCACGGACGAGACGTTCAGCCCGACCCGCTGGCTTTTCTAGCGAGCATGACTGGAAGGAGATCCCAATGATCACAGTAACTTCGAGCGACGGCACCATCATAGCATTCGATCGGCTGGGCGAGGGGCCGCCGGTCATCCCGGCAGACTCGCTCGGTCCGACTAATAGGCGACCATGCGAGGAGGCTAGAATTCGAACGAATGCAATAGCTCGTAGTGAGTCAACGACCACAATCAATGAGATCTGAGGAGGATCGAGATGGGAAGGATTGTCATAACCGAGTTCGTCTCACTCGACGGTGTCATGGAGGATCCGGGCGGAGGAGAAAACTTCAGGCACGGAGGTTGGACGTTCGAAATCGATCGCGGCCAGGAGGGTGACAAGTTCAAGCTGGACGAGACCCTCGAGGCCGAGGCTCTGCTGCTGGGGCGAGTGACTTATGAGGGTTTTGCCGCCGCTTGGCCCTCCATGGAGGGCGAATTCGCGGACAAGTTCAACAGCATGCCCAAATATGTCGTCTCCTCGACGCTGGAGGAGCCGGAGTGGAACAACTCGACCGTGCTCGAGGGCGACGTGGTGGAGGAGGTCTCGAAGCTGAGGCGGGAGCTGGATGGCGACATCGTCGTCCACGGCAGTGCCCAGCTCGTGCAGACGCTGCTCGAGCACGACCTCGCCGACGAGTTGCGCCTAATGGTCTTCCCGGTCGTCCTCGGGACCGGCAAGCGCCTCTTCGGCAACACGAGCGACAAGAAGCACCTGCGGCTCGTGGACTCGAAGATGGTTGGTGAAGGCATCGCCATCCTCATCTACGAGCCGGCAGGCGAGGAAGCGGAGGGATCTGTAACCAACTAGCAGCAGTGACAGGCGCCGTTGCTCACGGGCATCGGCCATCCGTACTTGGTCCGTTACACCTCAGCCACGTGAAGGAGTTCTTCATGACTGAAGGCGTTAAGACAATCTCTACCCTGTCAAGGACCTCGCGAAGGCCAAGACGCTGTACAGCAAGCTTCTGGGCGTGGAGCCCTACATGGATGAGGCTTACTATGTTGGCTTCAACGTTGAGGGCCAGGATGTCGGTCTGGATCCCCATGGCCACAGCCAGGGAATGACGGGCCCTGTCGGTTACTGGCACGTTGATGACATCACGAAGAGTCTGAAGGCGCTCCTCGACGCCGGTGCAGAGGCGCAGCAAGAGGTCAAGGACGTGGGTGGAGGCAAGTTGATCGCTTCCGTGAAGGACGCAGATGGCAACGTCATCGGGCTTATTCAGTCGTCCGCGTGATCTTCCGGATGCACCAGCCACGACCACCGGATGGGGTCTAGGAGCGGCCTCACGGACGCTCGGGCACGCGTCAATGCGGGTTGTTGGCTTGCCGAAACCCTCGCCGACCTAATCCCATCGGCCTCATAACAGTGGGAAGTGGTGGGCACCTCCACCCGAGAACTCACGGTACGGGCTCTCCACACCGTCGACGGGACGCCGATCCTCGACATAAAGTCCTACATACCTGTCTTGAATTGGCGAGACGACGTCAGGTTTCAGAATTGGTGGATTTTCTCGGAGGTCGGGCTAGTCAGGACCGCGATGACAGAGATTGAGTATTCGCTGCGATCCGCAAAGGAACCAGATGCCTCGAAAGTGGCCACACTTGTTGAAGCCGCCTACAGTCACTTCGTCGAGCGTATCGGGATACTGCCTCGCCCGATGACCGACGATTACGCACAAGTCATCGCTAAACAGCAAGTAACCGTCGCCGAAAGCCACGGAAACATCGTGGGGGTAATCGTCCTCAACGTTGATGAAGAAGGATTCCTCATTGACAACGTCGCCGTTGATCCCTCCCATCGCGGGCAGGGGCTTGGAAAGGCTCTCCTCGAGTTTGCGGAAGCCGAAGCCCGGCGCGCGGGGTTCAATTCCATTTATCTGTACACGCACGAGAAGATGACTGAAAACCTGGCGCTTTACTCAAGGATTGGGTACGTCGAGTACGATCGCCACTCTAAGGGGGAGTTTTCACTCGTCTACATGAGGAAGCACCTTGGATGAACGAAGATGGATGATACTGAGGTGGGTAAGATGCAGGATCGAACGAAGGAGGTCTATATGAGGAAAGTGGTATAAACGCGTCCCAGTCACGCCGACCGGCGTAGTGAACAGCCAACGCCCAAGAGCCGTGTCTCCTTGTCGGCCGGGTAGCTCCCCCTCCCGAGGCTAAGGATGCCCGTTTAAGGAAGCAGACCTAGAGTAGCAGCTCTGAGCATAACGCGTTGGGCCGGTGGAATCGACTATTCCTCGTCGTCCCTTGGCGGCGGAAGTGCAGTGTGAATTGTGTACGATAGCGGCTCATATACGTCCAGACTGTATCTCGCAGCGATTTGGGCGAGTTGAAAACCGAACACGGTTCTAAGTGCGCCCATGGCTTGGCCCAGTTCTTGGTTCAGCCACCAGTCCTCACTGATGTCCTCAAACGAAATGTCAGCCGGAGAACTGAACCGGTACAAGAAGGCACCGCAAGCTGCACGCATCGCCCGTAAGTGCCCAGCTAGCTCGCTACCGATTCCTTGGTCGGCCAGCGCAGCGGTTAGGAATTGACGAATTTGCAGTACCGATTCTACGCAGTGTTCGGGCACCTCTACTTCGAAAGGGTCGTAGAGTACCCTTCGGTCTTCGAGGAAAATAAGCACCCTTCTTTCTACTTCGACGTCCAGCGTTGCTGATTGCCAGCTAAGGCCACCAATGGGGGTGCTAAACCCCGTCAGCCGGTTTAGTATCTCCGCGAAATTCATCAAGTGCAGACTAGCACAGCCGGTCATCTCGGAAACTTGCCGCGCCCCGGTCCAATCGCCTAAGCACCCCCGAGCCTACCCTCCCCTAACCCCCGGTCGCATACCCAGGGGGCTACGCGCCTATTCCCCCGCTGGAGTTTTTACGGAATTCAGTAATGGGATGCCTCTGGCATGTAGCGGACGTAAACTCTTTTCCAGCGCGAACTAAAAAGGAGTCTGTGACTATGCATGCTCT
>Ga0126307_10000318_pt1 | contig 31227 bp, 37 predicted proteins | sample Plot28_FD_89955 | JGI IMG/M metagenome (GOLD analysis project Ga0126307, IMG submission 89955) | Serpentine soil microbial communities from UC McLaughlin Reserve, CA, USA - Plot28 | ecosystem: Environmental > Terrestrial > Soil > Grasslands | place: USA: UC McLaughlin Reserve, Lake County... | reverse complement strand
GTAGAGCAGGATGTCGCCGTTCCTGATGGCCTGGGTGATGGAGCGCGCGCTCCGGATCTCCGAAGGCACCCTGGGCGTGATCGGCGGGTAGAGCAGATCGGGGCGATCGATGTGCGTGAGCTCCGCCATGTCCGCAAGCCCTATCGGGTGGGGAGAGGCGAAGACGGAGTTCTCGTCGAGCTTGAGGTTGCTGGCTAGCCACTCCCTCAGGTCGTCGGGCATCTCGTCCGAAACCACGAGCCTGACGCTCTGGCCGAACCAGCGGCTCTCCAGCTCGTCCTCTATGGCCTGCAGGAGGTCCGATGCCTCGTCCTCCTCGATCACGAAGTCCGCGTTGCGGGTGACCTGGAAGACGTAGCTTGCGACGACCTCCTTGCCGGGGAAGAGCTCGTCCAGGTTCGCCGAGATGACCTCCTCGACCCTCACAAAGCGCATCTCGGGCCTCTCCGCGGGACCGCGGTCCCTGTCGGGAAGCCGCATAAAGCGGTCTATCGTGGTCGGCACCTTTATGCGGGCCATCACCCGCCTTCCCGAGTCCTCGATCACGACGAGCAAGTTCAGCGAGAGGTTGGAGATGTGAGGGAAGGGGTGCGCCGGGTCTATGGCGAGGGGCGTGAGAATGGGCAGTATGTCCCTGACGAACTTCTCCCTGAGGTCCCGCCGCTCGGCGGCGCGGACCTCGCTGTGGGACACCATGCGTATGCCCTCTTCCTCCAGGGCAGGTATGAGCTCCTTGTTCAGTATCCTGCGCCGTCCGTCGAAGAACTCCTCCGTGTGGTCGTGTATCCGGTAGAGTTGCTCCTCCGGGGTCATCCCGTCTGGAACGGGATTCGGGAGCTCCGAGGCCACCTGCTGTTGCAACCCTGCGACCCGGATCATGAAGAACTCGTCGAGGTTGGTCTCGGAGATCGCGACGAACCGCACCCTCTCCAGCAGCGGGTGCCGCTCGTCGCGGGCCTGTTCGAGTACCCTGTCGTTGAACCCCAGCCACGAGAGCTCCCTGTTTATGTACAGCGAAGGGTCGGAAAGGCTCGGCCTGCGTGCTACGTCCGTCATATCGCTTCTCCCTCTGCGGGCGGCGTACCCTTCCTGACTCCTGCACGCGCCACGGTCAGATCCTCCTCGCCAAAGCGCTCCCGGCCCAGACCATCGGCGCCCGTAATGCGTCGTGAAATCTCACACCGCCCATGATACCGTCCCACCGCCCCGGGTGATATATTCGAGCCTCTCAAAAGGGTTGTCGATCGCACCCGCACGACGCGAGCCGGCGTCCGAACCGGAGGGAGCCATCCTCAAGAGAGGCAAGAAGGCGAAGAAGAAGCGGCCGGAGAAGGGCGATGCGCTGGCGACGCTCGCGAAACCGGCCGCGAAGGTCAGGGCCTACGACGCCCACGTGCTCGTCTGCAAGGGCGGCGACTGCAAGAAACGCGGTTCCAAAGCCGTCCGCAGGGCGCTCAAGGACGGGTTGCGCGCGGAGAACATGAACAGGGACGTACGCGTGGACTCAGTAGAGTGCCTCGGCCTCTGCAAGTACGGCCCGAACCTCGTCGTCTACCCGGGAGGTACCTGGTACCTCGGCGTCGTAGAGCAAGACGTGCCAGAGGTAGTACAGAGGCACATCAAGAACGGCGAACCCGTCGAACGCCTCGCCGCCAAACTGAGACCCCGTAGAAGAGCCAGGTAGACTCGAGGGCTATTCACCGAAGCGCCTAGAAGTCGCCAACCTTCCAAGCACTTATTGACATAGGAGGCGATCAACCGCTGAAGGTCGCCTTGCGTATGTACCTTCGCAGGGAAGCGAAAGAGGAGGTTCGCCTTGAGTAGGGTAAAGAGGTTTTTGGCCGTGGCGTTGGTCTCGGCGCTGATGCTGGCCGTGATGGCCGTGCCGGCGTTTGCCTTCCACCACGGGTTCTTGCCAGGAGCCCCGTGTGGGGTACCCGAGTTCTCTGGAGGAGACGCCCCCGCGGTCGACGAGCACAATCCGGTATTTGTGCGACCGTTGCCGCCGGCCGGCACCGCTGCGGTCGAACACTCCGAGCTCATCGGTCCAGGGGCGCAGTGTCCGGCACCGAACAAGTAAGGGGAGTTTGAGCGCCGGACTTCGACGTAGGGCAAAGGGCCAAAGTCGGGTCTAGCTTACCTCCGTCAACTCGGCTTGAACGATCAGGCGCTGAGAGTAGTCGGGCAGAGTGCACGTTTGCAGGCTGATGATGCTCTTGCCGGGGACGGGTTGTGTGATGTATGAGGCGTCGGGGTCGATGATGATGCTCTTGAACACGCTGTAGGTGTACCTGGTACCGTTCGCGTCGGTAAGGATGACCTTGTCGCCGTCCCCTAGCTTGTTCAGATCCCAGAACACGAGATAACTCCTGGTGCCTGGGAAGCCCATGCGATGGCCCGCGATATACACGTTCGCCCCCGTCTGCCAGGGGAGACCCGTGCCCTTCAAGTGCAGCGTCCCGTCGTGGAGAGCACCCTTGTCATCGGCGGCGCCGGTGTAGACGGGCACGTGGTCGACGCGCCGCATCTCGGGGACGGTCAGGGTCATCTCCGGGTTGGCTGGGGGCTTCTGGTCGAAGACGGCCGCGCTGGCGAACGGGTCGCGGATTAGGAAGGAGTACCCCACCAGAACCAGTCCCGACACAATGAGCAAGGCGGCCACGAAGTAGCCGAACGTCCCGAGACCGCTTCTTCTCGTCCTGTAGGTCTTCACCTCCACCAACCTCCTCTGCGCGAATACGAGTCTTTCTCCGCCGTGTAGATATATCTTGCGAAAGTAACATCCAGGTTACAAAAAGGGGCCCTGTCGGTAACGGTCGGCGACAGAGCCCTCCTTCGTCCCCTGTAGGGGCTTTACTCCTTGCCCTTCAGCTCGCCCCGCACAATGAGGCGGTGCGAGTAGTCGGGGAGCGTACAGGTCTGGAGGCTGACGATGTTCTTACCCTTTATCGGCCGCAGGACGCTGACGGTGTCGGGGGAGATCACCTGCTTCTCGAAGACCTCGTAGGTGTAGCGCGTTCCGTCGGCATCCGTCAGGAAGATCTCATCCCCCATTTTCAGCTCGTTGAGGTCCCAGAACACGAGGTTGCTCTTCGTTCCCGGATAACCAACCCTGTGGCCAGCGATGTAGACGTTGGCCACATCCTGCCACGGGAAGCCTGTGCCCCTCACGTGGACGACACCGTCGTGAAGGGCCTTCTCGTACCCGCCCTCAGGGACGTCGTAGACGGGCACGCCGTCGACCCGGTCCAGCGTGGGTATGGTGAGCTCGAGCCTCTTGCTCTCGGGCGTCTTGACCTGGGAATCCCTTAGGGAACCCTTTACCGTCTCGACTATCCTCTCAGGGATACTCCTGTGGAACTTCTTTTCGAGCCTCTCGGAGATCCTGCCGTGCACCCTGTCGGGGCTCTCGGCCGAGGCAGGAGAGCCTCCAGCCAGCAGGGAATACCCAAGGAGGCCGAGCCCGGCGAACAGGAAGACCGCCGCCACCAACGCAGCCAGCCTCCTCTTCCTGTAGGTGGTACTCGATTTCTTCATCGTCCTCGACCCCTTTTCTCGATCAGATACTATGGTCTATAGTGGAACCTTAAGCCCTATATGTGACATTTCGATTACAAAACGGCGCTTTGTCGGTAACAGTTGGCCTTGGGGAGCGCTGATCCTGCTCCGACGCTATAATCTGGCGCGTGAAAGTAGGGATACCGCGGGAGGTGGCCGAGGGCGAGCGCAGGGTTGGGCTCGTGCCCGAGACCGTAGGCAGGCTCGTCAAAGATGGTTTCGAAGTCATCGTCGAGTCGGGCGCCGGCCGCGGCTACAACCTCGACGATGCGTACGAGGAGGCGGGGGCGAGCATCGCCGGCGGTCCTGAGGAGGTGTACGGAGAGGCCGACATAGTGGTCAAAGTGCAGAGCCCGACGGAAGACGAGATCGGGCTCCTCCGCGAGGGCCAGGTCTTGATCTGTTTTCTGAACGGACCGCAGGAGCCAGAGCTCGTCGAGAAGCTGGCCGGCGCCGGGGTCACGGTCTTCTCGAACGAGGCGGTCCCGCGCACCAGCGCGGCGCAGGCCATGGACGCTCTCTCCTCGATGGGCTCCATCGCCGGCTACAAGTGCGCGCTCATCGCTGCCGACAACATCGGCAAGTACGTCCCCATGCTCTCGACGGCCGCCGGTACGACGAAGGCGGCGAACGTCATGGTGTTCGGGGTGGCGGTCGCCGGCCTGCAGTCCATAGCGATCATGAACCGCCTCGGGGCCGAGGTGTTCGCCTACGACATCAGGCCCGAGACCAAAGAGCAGGCGCAGTCGCTCGGAGCGACCTTTATAGACTCCGAGGACGAGAAGAGAGACGAAGAGGAGGAAGACGGCTACGAGGAGTACGAGCCCACCGGGTGGCGGAAGCTTATGACCTCTCTGGGCTTCTACTCGTACGCCGAACCGCCGCGGGACAGGTACATCGTCGAGGGCGAAGAGGAAGGGGACGGCTCCGACGAAGAGGACAAAGGGTGGTCCCAGGAGAAGCTCGATGAGGACCAGAAGCTCATCAGGGAGCGCGTGCGGGAGATGGACATAGTCATCACGACGGCGCTCGTTCCCGGCAGGAAGGCCCCGCGGCTCGTGGACAAGGACATGGTCGAGAGCATGAAGCCGGGGAGCGTGATCGTGGACCTCGCGGCGGAGAGCGGGGGCAACTGCGAGCTCACCGAGGCCGGGGAGACCGTCGAGCACAAAGGGGTCAGGATCGTGGGTCCCGTGAACCTGCCGAGCACGATGCCCATACACGCCAGCCAGCTCTACTCGCGCAACATGTACAACCTCATCGGGCATATCACCGAAGACCGGTCGGAAGACAAAGACGAGAAAGACCTGCACCTAGATCTCGACTTTGAGGATGAGATCACCGGCGAGACGTGCATCGCGCACGGGGGCGAGATCCGCCACGGGCCGACCAGGGAAGCGCTCCAGGAGGCCGGATGACCTCGCAACTTCTCGCCCAGCTAGCGATCTTCGTTATCTCGGCTTTCCTCGGGTTCGAGTTGATCTCCCGCGTGCCGAACCTGCTCCATACGCCCCTGATGAGCGCGACCAACGCCATACACGGGATCGTGCTGGTCGGCGCGATCATCGCGCTCGCCTCCGCCTCCGACGGCTTCACCACTACCGTCGGCCTGATAGCCGTCGTCTTCGGGGCAATGAACGTGGTCGGCGGTTTCTGGGTCACGAACAGGATGCTCGGCATGTTCGGCCCGCCGAAGAAGCGGGTCAAGAAGAGAGAGGAATAGCGCTTGCAGGTCGCACCGTTTTTGGCCTACCTTGCGGCTGCCGCGCTTTTCATCTACGGCATCCGGCGTCTTAGGACGCCCGAGACGGCCCGTTCGGGGAACACGCTGGCGGCGGTCGGGATGGTCATAGCCCTCATCGCCACCGTCTTCGTCGCCGACATAGACAACGTGTTGAGCGTCGGTCAGATCTCGGTCGGGGTACTGGTCGGGTCGGTTCTCGGGGCGGTCGCGGCCCAGCGGGTGCAGATGACGGCGATGCCGCAGATGGTCGCGGCTTTCAACGGCGTCGGGGGCGGCGCGGCGGCGCTCGTCGCCGTCTCGGAGTTTTACCGGGTGGAGGCGTTGGGCCAGGGCCAGGAGACGCTAGTCGCCGCCATTGCGGTGCTCCTCAGCGTCGTTATCGGGACGGTGAGCTTCGCAGGAAGCATCATCGCGTTCACCAAGCTCCAGGAGCTGGCCTTGACGGGCTCGGTGACGTTCCCTTTGCAGCAGGTGGTGAACGCCGCCATCTTCCTTGGCATCTTGCTACTTTCCGCGAACATCCTCGCGGGCGGGCTCGTGCTCTCGCCGCTCGTCTCTCTGTACCTGATCCTTGGCGCTTCGCTGCTGCTTGGCGTTTTGTTTGTGATCCCCATCGGCGGGGCTGACATGCCCATCGTGATCTCACTGCTCAACGCGTTCACCGGGCTCGCGGCGGCGGCCTCGGGCTTCGTGCTCTCCAACTACGCCCTGATCATCAGCGGAACGCTGGTCGGCGCCTCGGGGACCATCCTGACGAGGCTCATGTCCGGCGCGCTGGGGCGTCCCCTGGGCAAGATCATCTTTGCCGGCATCGCCGCCACCGGAAGCAGTTCGGGCGGGCAGCAAGAAGATCGCGAGGTCAACGACGCGAGCGCCTCGGAGGTCGGCGAGTACCTCGCGGACGAGGCGGAGAAGGTGGTGATCGTACCCGGTTACGGCCTCGCCGTCGCCCAGGCCCAGCAGGCGATGCGCGGCCTCGTGGAGACGCTAGAGTCCGAGGGCAAGGAGGTCCTCTTCGGCATCCACCCCGTGGCCGGTCGTATGCCAGGCCACATGAACGTGCTGCTTACCGAGGTCGGCATCCCCTACGAGAAGCTCTACGACCTCGAAGACATAAACCCCGAGTTCGATGACGCCGACGCCGCGATCATCGTCGGCGCCAACGACGTGGTCAACCCTTCCGCCAACGACCCCGAGGTGGAGAGCCCCATAAGCGGGATGCCCGTCCTCACCGTCGAGAACGCGGAGCGCGTAATCTTCATCAAGCGCTCCCTGAGCCCTGGCTTCGCGGGCGTCGACAACCCCCTCTTCTACGACACCGAGAAGACCATGATGCTCTTCTCCGACGCCAAGCAAGGCTTGCAGGACCTCAACGAAGCAGTGAAGAACTCCTGATTATCACGAAGGTTTGGGAAGAAGACGCCGGGAAAGCTCGACGTCGCAACCCTTGTACGAAGTGTTCTCGTTTTTCGTAGAACCTTCTGCGAGCCGGTTGACTATTTCTTGCGATGCCGGCGAAGGCGTAGGTCAACGGGCGAAGCTCACGGTTTTCTCCACTCTGGTAAAGACCTTCACTTTGGTGGAGGTCCTGTCGCCTCTCCGAGTAGAGTCGACAGGACCCGCTTGCTTCCGCTGAAAACCGGGGCGTAGATCTCGGCCACCCGGCGCACGAGCAGGTAGAGCATCCGGAAGGGCTACAAACTTGGCTCTCCCGGCATCGTCGGGCTGTTTTCTGGCTGCCGGTTCTGGTCGAACCCTGGTTAACGCTGGCGTAGTTGTCGCAGGGGCGGAGTCAGAACTGCTGAAGGGTCCGGTGGAAGCGGGTGAAGCGCTCCCTGACGCACCCGTCGATGCGCTCGCTGGTGCGCTCGCTAGTGCGCTTGCCGAAGATGACGTCTGTGCCGTTCGGGGCGCGTACTTCCCTCGTGCGCTTCCCCCCACGTCGACTTCGTCGCCTCTGCCGGCGTCTCTAGCAGGAGTTCTGGCCTGTCTCTCGGGCTGGTACTCTACATTACCACCCTCGGTGTAGGGTTCGTCGACTATCGCGTTGCTGGATAGGGCGAGCATGGAAGAAATCTGCGAGCTCTTCGGTTCGCGCACCTGCGAGACGAACGGGTGTTCTTCTCTTTCGAGGCTAGACACGAGGGCGGTGGCGAGGACGAAGACCAGAACCACAGCAACGCTCACGTGCAGACGGGAGCTGTGAACGGGGTCAGGCATCGTGCCTACTTCGTCTTCGACCGTCTCGCCGATGCCAAGGAGACGGCCCAGAGAGGCCAGGAACCCATGCGGCTCGCGCGACGGTGGATCTTCTGGTGCCCCCTCCTGTTGTCGCTGGGGCGCCTGGCGGCGCTTGAACTCCCTGGTCATCGCAGTTTCGTCGAGCCCAAGGTGCGCGGCGTAGGTCTTGAGGGATCCGAGCATGTATACGGCAGGCAACACGTCGAAGTTCTCGTTCTCTAGATCACGGAGGTACCTGGTCCGGATCTTCGTCGCTTCCTCGACCTGCTGGAGCGATAGACCTCGCTTCTCGCGGGCCCGACGCAGGGTCCTGCCTATCTCTAGCCCCGTATGCGGGTTGCCAGCCTCGCCGCTCATGCTCACCCAGGCCCGTCTAAGTCTGCTCCCCCCGGGTAGACCGTAATCTCGTTCTAATACCCTGGAATGTACCACACCAAGAAGGGCGTGGAGTCGCATTCAGAGTGGCCCGTTCATCCTCGTCGGGAACGGCTTATACGTGATCGAATAGATCGCCTCTGGTCGAACTTGCGGAGCGCCTTCTACGCAGTGGATCCGCGCTCCCCGCGGGAATGACAAATATGCTTTTAGCAATAGAGTGGGAGTTGCGCTTGCGCAGGTAGTACACCACGGAGTGACCCTCTGGATTCCGTATTACTTGACGATGGGCTGGGCCAGGATCCAGAGGCTGGTCATCGTGTAGAGGACCATCAGGACGAGCATCGGTAGCTGGCTCCTGAAGGCGCGTACCGGATCGCGCAGGAAGCGTAGCGAGATCGAGTGTGCAAGGTAGACGGCGATCACGTGCCCGACCACGATGAGCGCGACCTGCGAGTACCAGACGAACCCGGCCCCGACGATGCCATAACGGGGATCGAAATCGGCGGTGCCGAAGAGGTTCCAGCCCCAACCGAGAGGGTCAGAGACGAGGGAGACCATCATCTGCCCCTGGATCAGCAGGTACGTGTAATAGTGGGCAATCTGGTAGGCGATCGCGATAGGTACGAGCGAGAAGGCGTACGCGGCCGCGAGCCGCACGAAACCTTCACCCCCACCGAGGATCCGGCTCAACTCCACAAAGCCGAGATAGATGCCAAAGAACAGTAGGGGCAGCAGTACCACCCCGAGCGTCTGCGTTACCGGCGTAAGACGTACGATCTCGAGCCACAGCGGGGTCTCAAGCAGGCCGTCGAAAGTCACGCCGGCCAGCACCACGATAACGAACGCAGCCTCGCCCGGCGCCGCCTTCTCGAGCAGCCCGAGACCGACCGCGGGAGGACGCAGGTTCAATTCGCGCCGATCTGGCGCGGCGCGGGCGAAGCACTCGTAACAGTTCACGCACCCCCCTCCTGGCCCGTCGCCACAGCCATCGCAGCCCAGGCAGACGCTCGGGTCCTTCACCCTCACCTCCGTGGGCGCGAACCTGCCGAGCAGGCCGAAAAACACCGAGAACGCCTCTCCGCGGCGCAGCCAGGTCTCCTTACCGAAGAGTGCCATGCCGTAGAGTGTGATCAGGGAGTACGCCAGGGCGAAGAGGGCGATGTTACGCGGCACGTAAGAACCCGAGAAGACGTTCTCGATCCAGACGAAAACGAGGTAGAGACCGACGGCGGGCCAGACGCCGAGAGCTTCGGGGTAGGGCTCGTCGAGCTCGAGCCTGCCCCTGTAGCCGAGCCGGCGAGCCAGCCTCTCGGCCCAATCGAAGATCACTCCCCAGGGGTTCACGAGCGGCCACAGGTTCCCGACCAAAGCGGTAAAGAAGCTTAAGCCCACCCACCACGTCACCCAAACGAAAGTCGGGGCGATATTGAAGCCGCTCTGCAAACCAACCAGGCCGGCGAACACGACGACGAAGAAGAGCGCGACGGAGAGCAGGCGCAGACCGCCCGTGAGCGGGCGTGAAGTCAGGAGCGTCTTAAGGGGCCGAACGCGAAACAGATCGAAGCGCGGATACCGGTAGGCAGCGTCGACGTCCCGCCGCTTTCGGGAGAAGAGCGCCAGCGGTGCGAAGGCGAGCACCACCGCGGCGGCGGCGCCGTAGAGGTAGAGCCAGAGCGGGATCGGGATGTCGTAGGTAGGCCCGAAGCCGTGGGCCAGCGCAGGACGGGCGTCGGCGAGGACGAGTGAGAAAGCGAGCGCTGCGGCTGCGGCGCGGCGCATCATCCCCTCCCTACCTCGGGCGCACCTGGAGCACGCCGAGCTCGCTCTCGGACTCGTGGTCCTCGATCTCGAACCGTCCCGTGATATCCGCCTCGAAGTGGAGGCGGGCCTTCTCTCCAGGCTCGACCTCCCCCTCTACGTCGTAGCCGTGCAGGTGGAGCTCCATCGGCTCGTCTGAGCTAACCAGGAGCGTCACCCCGTCGCCCTCGTTGACGGAGATCTCGGCCGGGCTCATCTCGTCGCCCTCGATGGAGACGTCGAACGTCCGGTCGCGTGGCACGCCGGAGGGATTGTCTGGGCGTAGCACCAAGAACAGCCCGCCGAGGATGAGTACGATTACCGCGATAAGGATCAGGTTTCTAGCCAATGTTCCTCTGTTCTCCGCGGCGCCAGAACCTTGTCTTCGTCACGAGCCCAGCTCGACTGTAGTGGAGGCGCCCGAGGTCAACGCCTCTCACGCCGTCTGGTCACGTACCTCATTAGGCCGTCGGTCAGCATGGTGTAGCTACCGGCCAGGTCGTAGCGCGCCGACTGCGTGATATCGGAGCCCTCAGCTAGCATCTCTGCATCTCCTTTGGCCTTTAGCTGGTCGGAGATCTCCTGGCGCTCGACGCCATCGTCCATCTGTCCCTCGACGAAAAGCAACCAATCCTGGAGGCGCCGCTCGAGCTCGTCGAGATGCCTTTCGACGTCCTCGTAGGTCCCGAAGTGGGTGGGCCAGAGGCTGGCGGGGTCGATCTGCCTTATGTAGTCAATGCTCCGCATCCACGCCTCGATGTCGATCTCGGGCGGCGGCGTCGGCGGGCGGATGTAGGACTGACCAGGCAGCCTGATGCCTGCCACGTCACCGGTGAAGAGCGCCCCCGAGTCAGGCTCCAGGTAGGCGAGGTGATGGTAGGCGTGACCCGGCGTGTCGTGGGCGACGAGGATGCCCCCGGCGCTCTCCGTCTCCACTCCGCCTTTCAGTATCTTGATCCTGTTCTCAGGCACGGGGCGGGCCTCGCCCCAGAGCTCTTCCATCCTCTCGCCGTAGATGCGGGTCGCGCTCTTTACGAGCTTCGAGGGATCGGCAAGGTGCGGGTAGCCGACCTCGTGTACGTAGAAGGTCGCGTTGGGCAGCAGCCCGGAGAGGTGTCCCGAGGCACCAGCATGGTCGAGGTGAATGTGCGTAAGGAAGACCTGCCGTACGTCTTCGTGGGAGGCACCATGATACTTCAGGCCCGCGGTGAGCCGGTCGAGGCAGGTCGTCGGACCTGTCTCGACGAGGGCGACGGAAGTCCCATTCCCGCCGAGCAGGAGGAACGAGGCCACGACCTGCCCGGTGTTCATGAAGTCAAGGTCTATGATCTCTATCTTCATCTACGGCCCTCCGGGCTGTGGCTCCAAGCGGAGATTATACAGACCCTCTTTGCTAGACTTCCGGCGCGCAGCGGAAAAAGGAAAGGACTCTGTTTTGGATCTCAACCTCATGCGAGAGCTATCCGTCAAGACGGACACCAAGATCGTCCTGCTCGTCGTTGACGGCCTGGGAGGCCTGCCCATGGACCCATCCGGCCGGACGGAGCTGGAGGCCGCGGAGACTCCGAACCTCGCCGCCCTCGCCGCCAAGTCCGACCTCGGGCTCTCACGTCCCGTCGCCGCAGGGGTGAGCCCGGGGAGCGGCCCAGGCCACCTCGGCCTCTTCGGCTACGACCCCGTCCGCTTCCAGGTCGGACGCGGCGTGCTCAGCGCACTGGGAGTGGGCTTCGACCTCGGCGAGAGCGACCTCGCAGCCCGCGTGAACTTCGCTACCAAAGATGAAGCGGGCAAGATCTCGGACCGGAGGGCCGGTCGCATCCCATCCGAGAAAGGCGAGGAGCTCGTCGGGATCCTGAACGACGAGCTGGGCCTCGACGACGTCGAGGTCTACGTCGTTCACGAGAAAGAGTACAGGGCCGTCGCCGTCTTCAGGGGCGAGGGGCTCTCCGAGGACCTGGCCGACTCTGACCCCCAGCGCACAGGCCTCGAACCGCTCCCCGTCGAGCCGACGGACGGGTCATCGGAGGCCAAGAAGAGCGCCAGAATCGCAAACTCCTTCGTCGAGCAGGCAAACGAGATCCTGGGCGACCAGCACCCCGCGAACACGGTCCTCCTGCGCGGCTTCGGGATGCACCCCGCCCTCCCCTCGTTCGAGGAGATCTACGAGCTGGACGCCGCCGCCATCGCGAGCTACCCGATGTACAAGGGCCTCGCCCGCCTCGCCGGGATGCAACTCCTGAAGGAGGGCGAAAGCATCGCCGGAGAGTTCGAGACGCTCGGGGCGAACTGGGACGACCACGACTTCTTCTTCCTCCACGTCAAACCAACAGACGCCGCAGGCGAGGACGGGGACTTCGACAGGAAGGCCTCTGTGATCGAGGAGGTAGACGCCCAGATGCCCATGTTGCTCGACCTCGGCCCAGACGCCCTCGCCATCACCGGCGACCACGCGACGCCGGCCAAGATGAAGAGCCACTCCTGGCACGGTGTGCCTTTCTTGCTCGCCTCACCGTACACCCTCCCGACCGCGGACAACTTCGGGGAGCGCCCTTGCGCGGGCGGCTCGCTAGGCGTATTCCAGGCGGAGGAGATAATGGGCTACCTCATGGGCCATGCCCTCAAGCTCAATCGCTTTGGCGCATGAAAGCCGGCGTAGCGTGCTAAGGAGCGAGGAACTCGCGACGCTAGAACAGGTGATCGTCTCCTGTCGCCGCTGCCCGCGTCTCGTCGCCTGGCGCGAGGAGGTTGCCAGAGAGAAGCGGGCTTCTTTCAGGGACGAGATCTACTGGGGGCGGCCTGTGCCCGGTTTCGGGGACCCTGAGGCCGGCGTCGTCGTTTTCGGCCTCGCCCCCGCCGCCCACGGAGCGAACAGGACAGGGCGATTCTTCACCGGCGACCGCTCCGGGGATTTCCTCTTCGCATCGCTCCACCGCACGGGTTTTGCCAACAAGCCGGTCTCACGGAGCAAGAACGACGGGCTACGGCTTTCAGGGCTCTGGATCTCGGCCGCCGTCCGATGCGCCCCGCCGCAGAACAGACCAACCCCCGACGAGCGCGACGCCTGCCTCCCTTACGCCGCCCGCGAACTAGAGTTGCTCGACGCGAAGGTCGTCGTCTGCCTCGGCGCCTTCGCCTGGGACGCCGCCCTGCGCCTGCTCGGAAAGCGGCCGAAGCCGAAGTTCGCCCACGGCGCTGAGTATGAAGCAGGCTCCTTCGTTCTGCTGGGTTGCTACCACCCGTCGCAGCAGAACACCTTCACCGGCGTCCTCACCCCCGAGATGCTCGACACCGTCCTGTCGCGGTCGCGACAGCTGTCCGGAACGAGAGAAGGCGACGGCCTCGTCAGCTAGAATGGAGGCTCGTGAGTTCCTTTGAGTCCGGAAGACCTCGCGTGATCGTGCCGGCGGTGATGCTACTCCTCGCGATGCTGCTCTTCGTGGGGGCCTGCTCCGACGAAATGAACCCAGATAAAGGAGGCAACACTCCCAAGAAGAACACAGAGATCGCGGAAGTGACGACCTCCCTTTCCACCAGGCTGGAGACGACAGAGAACACGTCTCCTCCAGAGATCACCCTCGGCGAAGATCCCCGCGGTAAGCCCGAGGTCTTTATCAGGCTGGAAGGGGATCCCAGGACCACGTTCTCGGGACTCTGCTCGGTGGGAGAAAAGCGGAACGTGCTTAGCGGCCAGGTCCCCAAGCGCTACGCGTTCGACCTGAGAGGACGCGGGCTATCGTGCCGCATCGAGAAACGGGACGGGGGCACCGGCGACCTCAAGGTCGTCTTGGCCGCGGGTGAAACCACCCGTTCCGTCCAGCAGACGAACGCGCCAGGCGGTGTCATAAACGTCTCGTATGAAGGTAAGTAGGTATCAGGCATCAGGCTACAGGCATCAGGGAACGTTCTGGGCCGTCCGTCTCGAAGAAGTCGGTACGCAAGTAACAAAGCGAGATAGAGATCTGGGCACAGACGAATGTCCCGTCGCTCGCAACAACCTGAAACCTTTCGACCGAAGGGAGACAATTGAACCGCGAAGAATCCCTGGAACTTATGTGCGCTTGGACCGAGAGCGATTCCCTGCGCAAGCACATGCTCGCCGTCGAGGCCGCCATGCGTGCCTACGCCCGCCGCTTCGGCGAGGATGAGGAGAAGTGGGGCATAACCGGCCTTCTGCACGATATGGACTACGAGAGGCATCCGACGCCGGAGGAGCATCCCATGGTCGGTGTCAGGGAGTTGGAGAGTCGGGGCTATCCCGACGACGTCCTCCACGCCATCAAGGGGCACGCCGACTACCTCGACGTGCCCCGCGACACCCTCATGTCGAGGACGCTCTACGCCGTCGACGAGCTCTCCGGTTTTATCGTGGCCTGCGCCCTCATGCGTCCCGAAGGGCTGGAGAACATAAAGGCCAAGAGCGTCCGCAAGAAGATGAAGCAGAGGTCCTTCGCGGCGGCCGTGAACAGGGAAGATATCGTAAGGGGCGCAGAGGAGCTCGGCGTGGACCTAGATGAACACATAGAGTTCGTGGCTGGCGCCCTGAGGGAGCGGTCGGACGAGTTGGGTCTCACACCGCGGGGGGCCTGAAGAGTACGTCGGGCACGCCCTTTGCTAGGATAGTCGGGCTGAAGAAGAGAGGAGCGGCGGTTTGGTCAGGGTAATGGTCGTCTTCGGGGGCCGCAGCGGGGAGCATGAGGTATCCTTGGCCTCCGCGCGCGCCATAACTCGGGCCCTGGAGAAGAGCGGACGTTACGAGGTCGTGCCCGTCGGCATCACCAGGGAGGGGCGTTGGATCTCCTCCGGGGAGCCCATGCGCGAGCTGGAGTCGGAAGGCGGCTACCTGCCCGACGGCTCCAACCTCGACATCTCCGGTCCACCGGCCTCCGTGACGGAGAAACTGCCCGCTGGCCTCGCTTCGGTGGACGTGGTCTTCCCCGTTTTGCACGGTCCTTACGGTGAGGACGGCACCATACAGGGAATGCTCGAGCTCGCCGGCGTCCCTTACGTCGGTAGCGGGGTGCTGGGAAGCGCCGCCGGCATGGACAAGCCGACCATGAAGAAAATCTTCGCCCACCACGACCTCCCGCAGGTCAGGTGGGTCGCCATGACCAGCAGGCAGTGGCAGAAGAACAGGGAGGCCCGGATAGAGGAGATCGAAAACTCCCTTGGATACCCGTGCTTCGTGAAGCCCGCGAACCTCGGCTCGAGCGTCGGCATCAGCAAGGCCGAGAACGCAGAACAGCTGGGAGACGCCCTTGACACGGCATCGCACTTCGACCGGCGCATCATAATCGAGGAAGGCGTGGATGCCCGCGAGATCGAGGTCTCCGTGCTCGGCAACGAGGACCCCGAGGTCTCCATCCCTGGTGAGATCGTCGTCAAGAAAGACGGCTTCTACGATTACGAAGCGAAGTACGTCGAGGGCGGAATGGAGCTCGTCGCCCCTGCCCCGATCCCCGAGGAGATTACGCAGGAGATACGGCTCATCGCCGGCACGGCCTACGCGGCCATAGACGCGGCAGGCATGGCGCGAGTCGATTTCTTCCTCGAACGCGGCACAAACCGGCTGCTACTCAACGAGATCAACACCATCCCTGGCTTCACCCCGACGAGCGTCTACGCGGAACTGTGGGCCACGAGCGGCCTCCCCTACGAGGAACTTCTCGACCGCCTCATACAACTGGCCCTCGAACGCCACGGCTAGGCTGCAGGCATGCACCTCGCGCTGCTTCAAGAAGAGACGGCCGACCTCGCCGGTAATGCCAAGAGGGTTGCCAAGAGCGCGGCGGAAGAGCCCATGTCCATCTTCGAGGGGCTCAGGGAGTTTCTGCAGGATGTCTACGGTTACATCCTTGGTCCTGACTTTATAGGCAACGTACTCGCTTCCTTACTCGTCACCCTCCTCGGGGTCGTAGTCTTCCGCATCCTGACCCGTGGCGTGCCGCGGGTACTGCGATGGCGGAGGAGGAGCAGGGAGTCGCTCCTGGACGAGGAGGCCGTAGCCCGCGTCAAGCGCCAGGACACCGCGATCACCTTGATGCGCAACGCGCTGCGTTACGTCGTCTTTATCATAGTGGTGCTCTTGATCCTCAGCATCTTCTTCCGTAACCCTTTGCCCGCCGCGGCGGGGACCACCATCATCGCTGCAGTTATCGGTTTCGGGGCTCAGAGCTTTTTGCGCGACGTGATCGCCGGTTTCTCGATCGTCTTCGAGGGGCAGTACAGCGTCGGGGACTTCGTCCTCATAAAGCCTCAGGACGTCTCAGGGGTCGTCGAGGAGCTGGGGCTCAGGATGACCAAGATCCGGTCTCTCTCGGGTGAGGTTAGCTACATACCCAACGGCACGATGCAGGGCGTCGTCAACTACATCTCGGGCCAGCAGCGATTCAACGTGGAGGTGCAACTCTCGGACACGGAGGCGGCCTCGAGGGTGGAGAACGCGCTCGGCGAGGCTTCGGAGTTGTACCTGAGCCCACCGCGCCTCGTCGAGCGAAAAGAGGCCGAAGGACGCATCAGGATGCGCGTCGTCGCCGGTGTCCTGCCCTCGATGGCCTGGCTCGTCGAGGAGAACCTCACGCAGCGCATAAAGGCCGCGGCCGGGGAGGACTCCCTGGCCGCCGACCCCCTAGTCTACAAAGTGGACCAGTCGAACCTCAGGAGGATAAGATCCCTACTCCCCCAGGAGGCCGAGAGAAACCTCCCCCCTCAGGCGGACAAAAAGCTTTGATGAAGGCATCAGGCTTCAGGCCTTCGGGGCGCTAACTTCGTTCGTGCACGAGACCGTTTCCAACGGACACAAACAATATGTCGCGGAGCGCGACTCCCATCGCCGGGTACCTGACGCCTGATGCCTAACTGCCTGGTTGCCAGTCGCCGCGCAGGTGCCCGTTGGTCTGGGCCTTCTCGCGGGTCTGCCGTTCGCGCTCGAGCCTTTCGGCGGCCGCATCCAGGAGCTCCTTGACCTTCTGCAGGCGTTGTTGCTCCGAGGTGAGCTCCAGAATTTGCTGGCGAACCTCGGGCTCGAACTCCACCCTGCCTGCGATCGCGAACGAGAGGTTTCTGTAAGGCGGCTCTATCTCGATCCCGACGGAACCCTCGGTCGCGGCCTCGACGACCCGCTCGAGCAGGGCTATGCACTCCTCGGCCAGCGTGCCGACGTCCTCCTCGTCCTCATCCTGAAAGTACTCGATCTCAGCCACGTAGTAGGGCTTGCCTGTAAGCACGTTGTTCAGCTTGAAGCGGCGCGAACCCTCGACCAGGATCAACATCCGCCCGTCCTCGTAGCGCTCGACGAGCTCCACTATCTTCGCCGTGCAACCTACCTTTCGCGTCCCAGACTCATCGGCGAAGACCATCCCGAACTCGTCCTCCTGCTCCAGGCACTCGTTCACCATCTGCTTGTAGCGCTCCTCGAAGATGTGCAGTGGCAAGGGCGCACCCGGCATCAGCACCACGTTCAGCGGAAATAGGGGTATGTCGGACAAGCTTGCACTCCTTCTGCTCTTTGGCCGAATTCTATCTCACCTCGCGCCAGCCCTGCTCGGCACCCCGCGACGCCGACTCCTGCCGCTGGTCGGTGGGTGGGGTAAGCTAGTAGGAGAGCAGGCCGAGGTCGGGGGTGGAAGATGGGGCCCGTGGCGGCGAGAACGCTCGTCTCTGCCGAAGAGCGGGAATGACCGAAGGCGGAATACACGCCGGCCGCGTCGCGCTTGTAACCGGCGCTGGACGCGGCATAGGGGAGGCGACGGCCCGCCTTCTCGCCAGCGAGGGCGCGGCCGTCGCCCTCGCCGCCCGCACCGAGGGGGAGATAGTCTCCGTGGCGCGCGAGATCTCCTCCAGCGGCCGCACCGCCCTACCCGTGGGCCTGGACGTGGCCGACGAGGTCTCGGTCTCAGCCTGTTTCGAGAGGGTGCGCACAGAACTCGGCAACGTCACCATCCTTATCAACAACGCCGGAACGCCCGGCGTTCCACTTCCCGTCGCGGCCATGCAGCCGGAAGGGTGGCGACGCGCCTTCGACGTCAACGTGACCGGGGCCTTCCTCTGCGCAAGAGAGGCGCTGCCAGGCATGGCCTCCGCGAACTGGGGACGCATAGTGAACGTCTCGAGCGCCGCCGCCAGGCACCCGGTCGCAGGGATGGCCGCCTACGGCGCCTCGAAGGCAGCCCTCGACCAGCTCACCCGCGTCCTGGCCCTCGAAGGCAAACCGTACAGCATCGCGGTAACGGGCGTCTATCCGGGCGTCGTGGACACCAGGATGCAGGAGAAGTCGCGAGGCCTGGACCAGGAGCTCATCGGCAAACAACTCCACCGCATGTTCCAGGGCTACAGGGATTTCGGGATGCTCCGCCCCCCCGAAGAGCCGGCGGAGCTCATAAGCTACCTCTGCACCCCGGCCGCAGGGCGCCTCAGCGGCCACATCATCCGCCTCGAACAGCTCGAAGCGATAAAGGAGGAGCCTTGACGCTGACCGGCAAGACTGCGGTCGTGACAGGAGCCTCCAGCGGCATCGGGGAGGCCACGGCGCGTGTGCTCGCGCAGCACGGATGCAACGTCGTGCTCGGGCTCTACGGCTCCATCGCAGAAGGGGAGCCCGAAGACTGGCGCAGGATGTTCGAGGTCAACGTGCTCGGGGTACTCCACGCGACCCGCGCCGCCATCCGCCATATGCTGGGTCGCGGCTCGGGCGACGTGGTCTTCGTCTCCAGCCTCGCCGGCAGGCGCGTCCCCAGGGCCGACGGGGACCGTCTACGCCGCCACCAAGCACGCCCTGACAGCGGTGGCAGAAGGCCTCAGGATGGAAGTACACACAAGGGGCATAAGGGTGATCAAAGTCGAGCCAGGCCTCGTGCGGACAGAGTTCCCGGAGAGCTTCTACCCGAGCGCACGAGAGTACTACGTGCAGAGAGTACTCTCCACTTGAGGCCGAAGACGTCGCAGAGGCCGTGCTCTACGCCATCACACAGCCCCTACGCGTGAGCGTCAACGAGATCCTACTCCGTTCGACGGAACAACCGAAGTAGGTATCAGGCTGCAGGCATCAGGTCTTGTGGCGCAGCCTATATTCGCGTAAGAAGCCCCTTTGAGAAGATTCATGACCCGCGAGGGCAGCGGTGAACGTCGCGGCCCTCCCTGAAACCTGTAACCTGAAGCCTTCTCTACTCGTCCTTACTGATCCAGTACGTGAATCCCAGGAATGAGGAGTAGATCGTGACGATGAGAACGAAGGCAGCGAAGAACCGGAAGACCCCGATGGGCGCCGGGTTGGCCGTGGTCCCTTGCTGGAGCAGCATCAGCGCCAAGTCCATCATTCCCCCGCCCCTTCTATAATGGGCGTTGCCGGACAGCCTTCCTTCACGATCTGCTGATCTAGCTTCACACAGCCGTTGATGAGGTAGGCGGGGTTGTTGTCGACGCGGCGCGCGGTCTCGCGCGTGTAGCCCATCGTTATCATGGTGAGCACGACGAAGAAGGCGCATGCCATCAGCGCGTACTGGCTCCACCGGCTCGCCCGGCCCCAATGGAACCCTGTTGCAGAAGCCCTCAGGTACAGCGCGACGATGAAGAAGCCGGTGAGCATCAGCCCGATCAGGCCGATGTACTTCCAGGGGTACATGCTTCCCAGCGGTATCTGGGTATCCTCACCCTGCCCGAAGACGAGCCCGATCTGGGGTACGAGGTTCGCGTTGGCAGGGATTATGTTGAGCACGGTGAACAGCGCGGTAAAACCTAAAGCGCCAACGGCTAGCTTGCGCAACGTCTCCATCGGTTTTACCGCGAAGCGCAGCTTGTGAACGAAGTACGCCGTCGATGCGATGCTGAGCACGGCAATCCAGAGCACCAGCAAGTTGAAGACCCACGCCTTGCTACCGAGCATGATGGTGTTGAAGGCGTCCGGCGCGCTCTCGCGGATACCCTTGAGGTAACCGTAGCCGATGATCGGCTGCATGATCAAGAACCCAAAGCCCCAGAGGAGGCCGAAGTGTCCCATCCAGTCGTAGTACTCCCTATCGTCCTCCCGCGTGGTCCTCAGGTACCGCCAGCCTGCCCAGCCGGCGATCAAGAACCCGGCGTAAGAGAAGTTACCGACAAAGCGGTGCATGTTGAGCGGTACCATCGTTTGGTTGAGGAAGCTGCGCGCCACGAGGCTAGCCTCGGAGGTGACCTCGGCGGGCGTGAGCATAAAGGAGGCGACAGCGTCGATCATGGTCATTGCCATCAGGCCGAAGAAGCCGGCGATAAAGCCGAAGACGACGTGCAAACTCTTGCGGTAGGCGAGCTTGTCCCACACGTTGTACCAGGCGTAGACGATGATGATCTGGCCCAAGAACATGAAGGCTTCGACCAGAAATACCCAGAAGAAGACGTTCTGCAAGATGGAGAAGAAGACGGGGAAAAGCGTGACAAGCGCTAGCACGAACGTGATCGCCAGGGCCGCACCCGAGGCGAAAAGCAGAACCACAAAGCGCGCCAGGCTCCTCGCGAAGCGCTCGTAGTTGTTCTGCTTGGTCACCATCCCCAAGTACTCGCTCGTAGCCGCTATCAGGACCGCCCCGATGATAAAGGCCGCAAAGAGGATGTGCGTCTGGACGAGAACGGCGATAACGACGTTCTTGCCGATTACAGGTACGTCTAGGTTGCCTATGGGCACCGCTCGGTCTCCTCTAGCTCGTCGGGAAGTTCATGATCCGGCTGACGGCCAAAAGCATGTTGAGGACGACCACGACCACCACCAGGATACCTATCACAGAGGCGAAGGGCCTGCCAATCGCGTTGTAGTGCTGCGGGCTCCGGTCGAGCCACGGGACGGCGAAGAGGAGCCCGATGAAGATCGTCGGCACCACGACGGCCCCGAAAGATATCAGGGCGTAGCCGGGGAAGAACATGAGCATCTGCTCGTAGAAGAAGAAGAACCACTCAGGCCTGGGCACGTACTCGACGGTCGCCGTGTTCGCCGGCTCGGTGAGCGGCGCGGGGGCGGCGTAAGAGAGCACGACGCAGGCGAGCAGTATAAAGGTGCTGACGTAGCCGTCCTTGAGTACCTGACCGGGGAAGAACGCCATTGTCTCGTCGGGACGCTCGAAGACGTTCTCTTCGGTAATTACCTCTTCTTCAACCGGTTTGGCCTTGCCAGTCGCCGGAGCGTACACTTATCTACACCTCTTCTCTTTTATGTCCCTGGTCTCGAGATCGTACCAGTGATGCCTCGGTCCTCTCGGTAAAAGCTGTTACTCACCGTCCCTTTCGTAACCATCCCTGTCCGCGCGGTCGCGGCGGCCAACGTAGGGCTCCCCTTCGTCCTCGACGGTCTCGTAGCGGGCGTAGTCTTCCATGCGCTGCCGTTCGTGCAGCTTCGCGAGCCTGTCCGTGTACTCGAACTCGCTACCGAACACCCCGTGCCGCCTGAGCAGGTAGAGGTGCGCGCCGATAAGGGGCGCTATTATGGCGGGGAGCAGCCAGACGTGTATGGCGAAAAAGCGCGAGAGCGTGGCCGGTCCTACGGCGTCCCCTCCCATGAGGAAGTGGATCACATACCCCCCCACGAACGGCGAGTAAGAGCCTATCTTCATCCCCACCACGGAGGCCCAGAAGCCGTCCTGGTCCCACCTGAGGAGGTACCCGGTGAAGGCAAGCCCGATAACGAGCAGGAGCAGGATCACGCCGACCACCCAGTTGAGCTCCCGCGGCGCCTTGTAGCCGCCCGAGAAGAACACCTGGCCCATGTGCAGCCCGATAAACGCCATCAGGAAGTTCGCCGACCAGTAGTGGATGCCGCGGATGAGCTGCCCGAAGTACGCGTCGTTCATGATGTAGTCGACCGAGTTCCACGCGTCGTCCGTGGTCGGCGCGTAGTAGAACAGGAGCAGGATGCCCGTCAAAAACTGCAACGTTATCGTGAACAGCACCACGCTGCCTAAGGTGTAGAGCCAGGCGCCGCGTTTGGGGACGGGCTCGTAGAGGAAGTGCTCCAGCATAGTGACTATCCCCGTGCGGTGCTCCATCCAGTCCACGACGAACTGGCTAGCCTCCGACGTCTGGGTCCTTATCCTGCCGATCATCCTCGGTGCTCCCTCTCTAGACCACGTAGGGTTCTTGCTTGTCCAGGCCTTCCTCGATGTTGTACTTGTGCTTGACGTAGAGCTTTCCGTTCTCCCTGACCTCGGCTTCGGTGTAACGGTACATCCCGCGTGGTGGCGGTCCCCCGACCCACCCGCCGTTGATGTCGTAGAGCCCGCCGTGACAGGGACAGAGGTAGAGTTCCTTCTCGGGAAACCACCGCACGGGACACCCGAGGTGCGCGCAGGAGTTGCTGAGGATGTTGAGCCTGCTCAGGATCTCCTTGCGCTCGGATTCCGTGAACCCCTCACTCTTCTCATCCAGGATGGCCGGTCGCTCCGGCTTGCCTATCACGTCGCCGTTCGACCCCTGCCTGCCCTGCTGCTTGATAGGGGCTTTCCACGAGACCCAGACGGCGTTATCCAGTTTGTAGTTCATGTCTGACTTCTGGGAGCCAGGATGCTTTTTCTGTATGGCCCTCTCCCCGTAGACCTGTTCTAGGGGAAATGAGATCTTGAAGTGCGAGGGTTCCTCCGCCGAGACCTCGGCGACCGGGCCGACTTCCTGCCAGCCGGATCCCACATCAGATTCGCCCAGCAAGTCGGTCTTGATGACCGGGCCTAAGACGAAAGCGGCGGGGGGGATGGTCAGTATGGCCCCGACTATCGCTCCCATCACGCCGAAGCCGAGGAAGTCGCTCCGGGTTATGGGATCTCTCTGCAGCTCCGCCACGCCTCGTCCCTTCTAGAGCCCCCGAGCCTCACCTGCCGAACCCGGTCGGCGGGGGACTTGGTTGCACCGTATAACCAGGCTGATTATATACCGTGTAAGGCACCCTCGAGTTGGACTTCATGAACCCCATGTTCAATGCGATCACTGCCGCGACGACGCCTGTAGCCATCAAAACGACCCTGTAACTCCTTCCCGGGCTGCCGTACCTGAAACGCAGCCTGCCGCGCAGATAGGTCACGTACGCCCCGAACGTGGCGAGTACCATGACGAGCAGCGCTATGTAGCGCATGTACAGGAAAGGGAACTCGGCCAGCGGCGAGACCGAATACAGGCCTGCCACCGCGGCCACGAGGCCGAAGAACCGGATGGGTACCCGACCGGCCTGGTCGGGATGCCTCTCCGCCCCGAAGTACATGGCCGCGTTGGAGAGCACGATCAACACGACGACCAGGATAAGGTTTATGAGGAGCAGGTTCGAGGTCTCCCCCGAGGTGAGCCGCGCGTAGGCGCCCCCTGCGTCCGCGCCGGACACAGGGTTCCCCGGCCTGGAGAGCTTGAGCGCGTAGACGATCGTGAAGCCTACGAGCGGTTGTAGCATCAAGAACCCGACGCCCCAGGTAAGGCCCACGGAGCTGCTCCAGTCGTAGAAGGCCCTGTCCTCCTGTGTCTTGGCGCGTACGTACATAAAGGAGGCCCACGCGGCGACGGCGAAGGCGGGCCAGGAGAGGTTGGCGAAGGTCCTGTGGAGGACCAGCTCAGTGAACATGGGGTTGAAGACGCCCTGTATCGCCGTGCCGAAGCTTTCGATGGTCGAGCCGGAGAGCGGCTTGACGCCGGGTCCGCCCGTAACCATGTACGAGTCTATGCCGGTCATGATGACCATCCAGACCCAGATAAAGAAGCCCATCGTGAACCCGAGCGCGATGTGCCGCTTCTTGTTGAGCACGCTGTAGCGATCCCACTTGTAGTAGTAGGAGTACATACCCCAGAGCGTGAGGCCCATCGCGAGCATGGCGATGGCGATGGCGTAGAAGAAATGGGTGAAGAGAGAGGTCGTCACCCTCGGATACAGGCCGACGAGAATCACCACAAAGAGGACAGCGAACGTCGCACCCGTCGAGAACGTGAGCACGTTGAAGCGGGCCATAGAGTGGGCGAGATGGTCCATCCGCGGGCTGCCCGTGCGCGCCCCCCAGGCCTGCAAGACCGGCGCCGCGAGGGCGAACCCGACGAACAGCTCGGCCCAGAACATGTGCACGAGCATAGTGAGGCCCGTGATAAAGCGGGCGCCGCCCACGTTCGAGAAGGCGTCCGACAGGTCTAATTGCGCCAGGAGGTGCAGGCTCGAAGTGATTGCTACGCCCACGCCAAAACTCCTATCTAGGCTTCCCCGGTTCTTTCCAAGACCGACTCTCCCGCCTGGCGTCCGTCGGTTCGGTGCAGCGTGGCCTGGTGGACGGCCCGGGGCTCCAGCCGCCGGTCCACTATGTAGTAGATCGCGCCGCCGCGCTGCAGGGCCTCCCGAATGGGACGCAACAGCCGACGCTCGCGCGTCGAGGCGAAGACGAGTACCTTGCCGAACTCGAACTGGTCGTTCCATGCGTCGGCCTCATCCTGAGGCGCCCCCATCTCCATCAGTATCGGGTTGACCCCGACCCTCGTGAGCGAGGCGGCAAAGAGTATGATGGCCAGCGAGATGAAGACCATGAGGGTGGGTATCCCGATTGCCGGCGTCGTGAGGGCGAAGAAGATGCCGAAGACTATGAAGGCGACGGCGAAGCCCAGGGGCACCTCGAGTCCGCGCCTGTCGGCAGGGACCACGATGTAGCGCGTGCCGTCGGGGAACGGCTCGGGCTCGCTGGAATCCACGCGTTTGAGGACCACCGTCAGGTCATCCCTGCCCACGCCGAGCTCCCTGATCTCCGTGACGGCCTGGTTGAGCCCGGTCCCGTCGTCTATTACCCCCACCACGGTGTACCAGAAGCTCTGCTCGGGTACCTCCCGCCCTTCCACCAAAACGCTGACCTCCAACGTGGGATCGAGACTACTATGCACGGCGCTTCCAGTAGCCCAACAGCATACATCGTCGCGTCCCCGCATACTAGACCGTTCCCCGCACCTCACGGGAATCGCTTTCACAATCCGCAGAGTGTGAAGCCTGACTCCTACCCTACCTGCGCGCTCGGGTAAACTGGTCTCGTGGACACCAGGGACAGAAGACCAACCTCAGGCGGGAGAGAGGGCCACGACTACCAGGAGCGCGGGCTCGGACCCTGGATCGGGCGCAACCCGTGGCTGCTCATGCGGCTGTTCACCGTCATCGTGTTCTCCTTCGCAGCCTCGACGGTCGCAGCCAACTTCTCCTACGGGCTTGAAGGCAAGCCGACCGTACTGAGGCCGGATCAGCTGAACGCGGGCAGGCTGCCGGCGGGCACGGAGATAGGGGACTACGTCCGGGTGAGCGGCACGCCGGATGTCGGGGAGAACCTGAAGCGCGTCGGAGTACCGCAATCCAGGGTAGCGATCGTCTCCCGCTACGAGACCGCCTACTTCTACTTCCGCCTCGAAGAGACCGGCGACAACCTCCTCATCCAGACCACGCAGGGCCTCCCCGAAGCCATCGAGAGCTCGGGCGAGCGCGCCTGGAGAGGCAAGCTAGAGACCGTGGGGACCGTCATCTTCCACGACACTACCCAAGACGGTCTGAAGAGCGCCGGCCTTCCCCGCGACGAGAGCATACCTGTCGTCAACACGGGAGAGACCCCCGAGTACCTGCGCAAGATCTTCCCCGCCTACTCGGCCATAATCGTGCTGTGGCTCCTCTCGATTGCCTGGTTGGCCTGGAAAAAGAACAGGCCGCTTCTCGGTTTGTAGCCGGTCAGCTACTCAGCACGCCGTCTTCGACGGCTAGTCAACACTTCAGCATTTCAGCTTCTGTAGTCTTGGCTGACATGCTGAGGAGCGAGGGCCACAGGTCCGAAGCGTGCTGAGTAGCTGACTAGCTGACCAGCTTGTTTATGCGTACAGGGTGGGGGGTAAGACCAGCAATAGTAGCGTCAGGCACGGCATCTGTTATATTGCGCTTGCGGGTGTGGTCCAGTGGGAGAGTAGTGTATGAGGGGGAGGTGAAAGCGCATAGGCATCGTAGCGTTGATAGTGATCGGGCTCGTAGCCGGCGCGCTGGCCAAGTGGGTCATGCCGGGGCCGGATCCCGGGGGGATCATAATCACTATCTTGATCGGTATAGCGGGAGCATTCGTCGGCGGTTTCATAGTCCAGAGCCTATTCGGGGGCCCGGGGATAACGCGGATAAGCCTCGGGTCCATCCTCATAGCGACTCTAGGTGCGATAGTCCTGCTGGCGATCTACCGGCTGATCACACGCCGGGCGGTATAGCGAAGACCACACGAAGAGAACCGGGTACACTGGAGAAAGGAGAAGCATGAGCGAGGAGAGGTCACAGCAGAGCAGCCCGCTGCATACCGAGCGGGGCTCCACCAGCATCTCGGACAGCGTGGTCTCGAAGATCGCCGGGATCGCGTCGCAGGAGGTCGACGGCATCAGGATGGGCAGCGGCGGCTCCCAGGCCGTAAGCGGCATCCTCGGCAGCATCACGGGGGGTAGCAGCGGAAGCCAGACCCAGGGGGTCTCGGTCGAGGTCGGCCAGGAAGAGGCCGCCATCGACCTGACGCTGACGGCCGAGTACGGCAAGTCGATACCCCAGCTCGCCGAGGCCGTCAGGCGCAACGTGGCCAACAGGGTGGAGAGCCTGGTTGGCCTTCGCGTGACTGAAGTAAACATAACCGTCTCCAACATCTTCTTCCCGCAGCAGGAGGCAGAGCAGGAGCGGCAGCGGCAGCTCGAGCAGGAGCGTCGCGAGCAGGAGGCCCAGGAACAGCAGCGGGTGCAGTAGCGGACGGTTTATAGGGGAGCTAGGCTTATCTTGGCAGACGGAATCCAACTCGCGAGGGTCGCCTCGGTCGCGGCCCTCGCGACCGAAGGGGTCCACTCTATGGGGCGCGGGCGCTACGTCGAGGCCGCAACCTACGAGGGCAGCGAGAAAGTCTCGGGGGTGGTGGTCGGACCGGAGGAGCTGGAGATCCACATCGTCGCCCGGTACCCGTTGCCGAGACCGATACCAGAGATCGCCGAAAACATTAGGGAGCGCGTGGCGCCACAATCCGGCGGGCGCAGGACGAGGGTGGTAGTCGAGGACCTCGAGGTGGCCGAAGATGAGAGTCTTTAACAGGATAGTAATGACGTTGGTGTTCGCCGGTCTCTTCGTGCTCGGTGTGTACATGATCGTCTATAGCTTCGACCTGTTCGGCCGCAGCCTGACGTCGCTGCCCATCTCCGACTTCTCCAGTGGCCTTGCGGACTTCGTCACTCGTGTCGAGGATGGCAACCTCTCCGTCGTCACGATAATCACCCTGGTCCTCTTGGCGCTGCTTGGCCTGATCTGGTTTATCGCCGAGCTCAGGCCCACCGCACCCAGGCGCGTGCGCATGGGGAACGGCACCTACATCACCCGCGGCGTGGTAGAGGAGGAGGTCTCGACGGTCGCCGAGCAGGTCCCCGATGTTCTCGGTTCTTCGGTCGGCGTGAAGGCCAGGCGAAGTCCGGGGGCCCAGGTCGATCTCGAAGCCAGGGTGCGGCGGGGTGAAGACTTAGAGACCATCAAGTCTGACGTGCGCTCCGCGGTCCAGAGACACCTTTCCGACAGGGGCCTGCCGGTGAGCAAGCTCAACGTCAATCTCGTCGAAGCGGACCCCAGACAGACAAAGACGAGGGTGCAGTGAACGCTTTCAACCGCCTCGTACTTCTGATCTTGGCCCTGCTGCTCGTGGTGGTGCCCGTGTTGCTGCTGCTGATAGCCTTCGGGGTCATCCCTGCGGACCTCATAAACCAGTACACGGGGTACAGGGGTGCGGTCCAGGCGCTTGGCGACTTCTCGGCCTCCACCCTCACGACGGTGACGCGGGCCGTGATCGCCGTGGTCGGCGCCCTCGTGGCCCTGATAGCGTTGTTGCTGCTGCTCAGGGAACTCACCCTCGGGCGCAGGGTCTCTAGGAGCACCGTGATGGACGACACGCCTGGCAGGGAGACCGTCATAACGGCCAACGCCGTCAAGACCCTCGCCGAGAGCGCAGCAAGGGAGGTGGGCGCCGAATCCCCCTCCACCTCGCTCGCCTCCGACGACAACTCCTACGTCGTGTCTACGGGGATAGAGGTCCCTTCTTCTGACAACTACACCGAGCTCGCGGCGCGAGCCAGGGAGAACATCCATAGGGTGCTCGGGGATCAGGGCGTGCCCGTAAAGGACGTCGAAGTCACGGTAAGAGGAACCGCTCTTTAGAGAAAGGAAGGTAGGAGATGGCCACCTGGACCAACAAACAGTGGGGCGCCGTGATCGGGGCACTGGTGCTGTTTTCGATGTTCTTGATCGGCTTCGAGGAGACCCTCGTCGTGGTGCTCTTCGGCATTATCGGTTACGTGATCGGCAAGTACCTCGACGGGGAGATCGATACCGAGGACATCCGCGCCCGCGCCCAGGGCCGCCAGGACAACTACTAGCTCTCTCCGGGTGACCATCGGCACCCCGCTCTCACAGCAGCGACGCTCTCTTTATTTAGCCCCAAGCCCGCGATGGTCTTCGGCACCAGCGGAGGCCAATGGGCCCGGATAAACCTGCCTTCGACTCACGCGGCGCCTCGTCGCGCCGGTTTGCGGATAAGCCCTGTTCGAATGTATCCTGCCGACGATCACGATGGATGGTAGAGAAGCCTACGAGCGCTTGAGAGCCTGGGGTGAGAAGCCGGGTGCTGTGGCCGTGCTCACGGACATAGACGGAACGCTCGCCCCGATCGTGCCGACGCCGGATACGTCCGAGGTCTCCGAGGAACTCAAGGACTCTTTGAGACGGTTGAGCAGGCGGTATCTGTTGGTCGCGGCCATCAGCGGGCGGAAGACCAAGGACGCCTCTCAGCTACTCGGGCTCGAAGATGTCGTGTACTTCGGTAACCACGGCTTCGAGATCCTGCGCGATGGAGAGGTCGAGGTGATACCAGAGGCCATGCCCTACCTGAGGAGGGTCGAGGAGCTGGAGCGGCTCGCGAAGGAGGAACTCGCCCCACAGGGCGCCTTCGTCGAGGAGAAAGGCATAACGGCCTCCGTACACTACCGCAATGCGCCACGGGAGGTCGGCGAGCGCTGTGTGGAGTTCGTGAAGACCGAAGGGGAACGCCTGGGGCTCAGGATCACGGTAGGGCGCGGCGTCGTCGAGGCGCGCCCCCCCATCAGGGCCGACAAGGGTAGCGCCGTCCGCACCCTGGTCGAGGAGTATCGCCCGGAGAAGGCCATGTTCATGGGCGATGACACGACCGATCTCGACGCTTTTCGCGAGCTGGAGCGGCTGCACGAGGAGGGGACGCTCCGGGAGATCCTGCGCGTCGGCGTGGCGAGCGAAGAGGGACCGCAGGAGATCGAGACCGAGGCTGACATCGTCGTGGACGGCGTAGAGGGCGTCGGCGGGGTGCTGAGGGCTCTTCTCGGCGAGAGCTAGTCCCTCTCTCTCAACAGACCGAGGACCCAGGCCAGCGGGAAAGCCAGGATCACCCCTTCTATAGCCCCGAGCGTTGCCCCGGGCAAGGTGACCAGAAGGAGCGTGTAGACGGTCTCTGATGGCCCTCTCGGCACGTAGGCCGCTTCGTCGAAGAGAAACGTGACTGTGGTCAGTAGGACGGCGAGCACCGCCCCTCCGATGCAGATCGCCAGCACCATCAAACCGTAACGCGCGAAGAAGCTCTCCCGAAGCACCTTCTCCGCAAACCCGATGATGCCGCCCGCGATCAGAAGCCCCGCGAAGACGGCACAGAGCACGTACAGCGCGGAGAGGGACCACGGATCGAGGTGGAGCTCGAAGAGGTTGGTGAAGGTGTTGTTGCCGATCAAACTGTAGAGGGTGGCGTTGGCCAGCGCGATAAGCACGGCCGCTACCATCAAGAAGATGCGCATCGCCGCGCTTATTTCCGCCGCTCCCGACACGCCTCTATGTCCTCTATCTGCGCCTCGACCCAGTCTTCTATGGTGTTGGACCTGACCGTTTCGCGCAGTGCTTTCGCCCTGCGCTTGCGTTCTGCTTCTGGCATAGTGAGCGCGGCGTGGATGGCGTCGGCCTGCTCATCTATGTCGTAGGGGTTGACGGTCAATGCGTGCTCGCCCAGCTCCTCGTGGGCGCCGGCGTTCTCGGAGAGGACGAGGACGCCGTTCTTCTCGTTGATTACAACCGCCTCTTTGGCGACGAGGTTCATGCCGTCGCGGACGGCGTTGACGAGCAGGACGTCGAAGTTCTTGTAGGCGGCGACGGAGCGGGGGAAGTTGTCCTCCATAAAGACCTCGATGGGCCTCCATGAGCCCGCGCCGTGCTCCGCGTTGACCTCCTCGGCAGTCCTTCCCACAGCTTCCATGTAGGCGGCGTACTCAGGGACGTCGGTACGGGAGGGTTGGAGCTGGGCGAGAAAGGTGACCTCGCCCTTCATCTCGGGGTGGCGCTCCAGCATCCTGCCGTAGGCCAGAAAGCCGCGGAGGACGTTCTTGGAGAGATCCGTGCGATCGACGCGCAGGAGGAGCCTCCCGGGAAGGTCCTTGACGAACCGCTCTTGTTCTAGCACGTCCTCGCCCTGTGCCAGGACCTCGAACTCCCCGGGATCTATGGAGATCGGGTAAGCCCGCACCCACACCTCGCGTCCCCTGTGCCGGATGACGCCGCCCTCGACGTCGGCCTCGGCGCCCAGTACGTCGGCAGCGGTCTCGGCGAAGGCGCGGGCGTAGCGGTTGGTGTGGAAGGCGACTATGTCGGCCGAGAGTAGGCTCTCGAGCACACCCTCCCTCACGTAGTGGGGCAAGACACGCCAGAGATCAGGCTCGGGCCAGGGGATGTGGACGAACAGGGAGATAAAGGCGCTTCCTCCGAGACGCTCGCGGACGAAGAGCGGGGTCATGTAGAGCTGGTAGTCATGGAGGAGGACGGTGGGTGACTCCTCGTCGGCCGCCGTCTCGAGTACGGCGTCGGCCAAGTTGCTGTTGACGGGGAGGTAGCCCTCCTCCCAGGCCTTTCTCGTCTCGTCCCCGAGCGCGGGCGAGTAAGGGAGGTCGTAGAGCCCGTGCTGAACGAACCACAGGAGCGGGTTGGCGAGCTGGTTGTACATCAGGTCGTAGGAGGAGGGATCGTGCGCCACGAACCTGATGCGCAAATCCTCGACCTCGTAGGGCGCCGGTTCCTCCGCGACGGCGACGTCCTCCTCGCTCTGGGCGGAGGCGATCCAGACCGCGTTCTCTGCGCGCCTGAGGACCGCGTTCAGGGCGGTGACGAGGCCCCCCGCCCCCCTGGAGTACTCGCGTTCGCCCGACTCACCGCGGGTGAACGTCACGGGCCCCCTGTTCGAGACCACGATGGTCCTTTCTTCGCCGTGCGCCAAGGTCCCCCCTCTCGTTCGCGGCCTGCTGCTCAGCTATACCCCGAGCAGTCTAGCGAAAAGAAGGAGATTGTCGCGCAATTGGCGCGGGCTGAGAAAGTGCTCGCGGACGTGCTCCTTGCCCTGACGGCCGATCTGACGGGCGAAGTCTGGATCTTTCAGTATCTTGACGCATGCCGCCGCCGTCTCGGGGATGGTGTCGATCAGGATACCGCCCCCCCCGTCTACCTGCATGGGGATGCCGCC
>Ga0126307_10000317_pt1 | contig 31245 bp, 33 predicted proteins | sample Plot28_FD_89955 | JGI IMG/M metagenome (GOLD analysis project Ga0126307, IMG submission 89955) | Serpentine soil microbial communities from UC McLaughlin Reserve, CA, USA - Plot28 | ecosystem: Environmental > Terrestrial > Soil > Grasslands | place: USA: UC McLaughlin Reserve, Lake County... | reverse complement strand
TTCCTCGAGCGTCTTCTTGCCGTCCTCGGTGTCGAACACGTACTCCTTTTCCACCGGCACCCAGGGAAGCTCGCGGCGCTTTGCCTTGATCTCCTGGCCTCGCTGGGCCTGCTCGGCCTCGAGCTTGGCGAGCTCCTCACGCGCCGCCTGCCATTCCTCCCGGTTTCCGACGCTGTGCTCAGCCATCTCATCTCCTCCTGTCGAAACGCGCCCTCCCGATGCGGTCGCATCGGCCGTCGCTTCACGCTATCGATCGTGAACTTAGACATCCGGCGGCGCCACGATTCATCGGCGGACCGGTTAATACTCATCTCTTACGTGGTCATTACTCGCGCGTGACGTCTTACGACCTCAAGCAGTTCTCACGGGCGCATCTCGACGGCGCGCTGGCACTCATGGCGGCGGAGCGTTGGGACACCTACACCGCCGATCCGGAGCGGACGTACGCGCGCTGATGACCCCGGGCTCCACCACGCTGGTCGCCGTCGACTCCGACGCGGTCGCGGGGCTCGTGCAGATGCAGTCCGACGGAGAGATCCAGGCGCATCTCTCCGCGCTGCTCGTCGGCGCTCGGTGGCGCGGCCGCGGCCTTGGCCGCCTGCTGCTGCGTGACGCGCTTCGGCACGCCGGCGGCCTGCGAATCGACGTGCTGACTCGCGCCGGCGACTACTACCGCGGCCTCGGGGCGCAGCCGGTGCCGGGCTTTCGTCTCACAAGGGAAGAAATCGAATGCGCAAGCTGATCTATTCCATGAGCGTCTCGCTCGACGGGTACATCGCCGGACCGCGCGGCGAGTTCGATTGGTCCGAGCCGGACGAGGAGCTCCATCGCTTCCACAACGACCGGGTGCGAGAGCTCTCAATGCACATTTTGGGCCGCCGCCTGTACGAGGTCATGAGCTACTGGGAGACGGCGGAGGAGCGCAACCCCTCGGCGCCCGAGTACACGCTCGAGTTCGCGCGGATCTGGAAGGCGCTGCCGAGGATCGTCTACTCGAAGACGCTGACGACGGTCGAGGGCAACGCGAGGCTCTCGCAGGCCGACCCGGTCGAGGAGGTCCTCGAGCTGAAGCGAGAGCCCGGCAAGGACATGGCCGTGGGCGGCGCCGACCTGGCGGCCGCGTTCATGCGGCGCAACGCGATCGACGAGTACCAGCTCTTCGTCAACCCCGTGATCCTCGGCGGCGGCAGGCCCTTCTTCGCATCGCTCGACGAGCGGGTGGAGCTCGAGCTGCTGGAGACGCGGACCTTCAGCTCTCGCGTCACCTACCTGCGATACGCGCGGGCGTAGGGCTCAGGGCGATCAGGGGTGAGGAACGAAGCGTCCCTATCTGGGACGGAACGTTGCTGACCCCGCGGCACCGATGACGATTCGTCTGACCCGCCTGATCACGGCGAAGTCCGTGAGGATCCTGCCGGCGAGCGCGCCGGAATCGATCGCGTACTCGCCCGCCGCAATCTTCTCCCTGAGCTCGTCCAGTGAGGACTTGGCCATTCCGCGCTTGAGTCTATCCCCGCCTACTGGCTTCCGAGTCGGCGCCTGGACGGATCGGCCCGAGCGATCGCTGGGGGCTAGGCGCGCTCGCCGCCGGCTCGAACGGTCCGCGCCGCGCGGGGAAGCTCGTCGAACTCCTCGATCAGTCGCCCTCCTCGCCCGCGGGTGAAGAAGCTGAACGACCAGCGAATCAGGACCAGGAGGCGGTTCTGGAATCCGATCAGGTACCAGAGGTGGACGACGAGCCACGTCACCCACGCCGGGAAGCCGCTCAACCGGATCGCGTGCAGGTCGGCAACGGCCCGCGCCTTACCGATCGTGGCGAGGTTGCCCTTGTCGCGGTAGCGAAACGGCTCGTGCTCGCGCCCGCGAAGCCTCGCCTTCACGACCTCCGCGGCGTAGCGACCCTGCTGCATGGCCACCGGAGCAACGCCGGGGAGCGGCTGCAGCGCGCCGTCCTCGCCCCTCACGCGCACCATGTCGCCAAGCGCGAGGACCTCGGGATGGCCGGGAACGGTCAGGTCGGCCTCGACGGCGAGCCTCCCGGCTCGATCGACCTCCGTGTCGACGCCCTCGGCGAGGAGCCGCGCGAGCGGCGCCGCAGTCACACCCGCCGCCCAGATCACCGTGCGGGCCGGGATGCGCTCCTGCCCGTCATCCGGCGACTCGATCGTGACGCTCTTCGCGTCGATGTCGACGACCGTGCGGCGAACGAGCGGTGTCACCCCCAGGTGCTCGAGGGCCCGAGCCGCCTTGGCCGAGAGCGACGGCGGAAAGGTGGTCAGCACTCGATCGGCCAGCTCGACGAGCAGGACCCGTCCCTCGCGGGGGTCGATCTCGCGGAAGTCGCGACGCAGCGTGTCGCGGGCGAGCTCCCCGATCTGACCGGCCATCTCCACGCCGGTCGGCCCGGCGCCGACGACGACGAAGGTCAGCCACGCCCGGCGGCGGTCCTCGTCGGGCTCCAGCTCGGCCGCCTCGAAGGAGCTCAGGATTTCCGCCCGCACGGCGACGGCGCTCTCCAGCGACTTCACCTCGCGGGCAACGTCCTGCCACTCGTCATGGCCGAAGTACGAGTAGCGCGACCCGCCGGCGGCGATCAGGGTGTCGTACGGAACCGCAAGCGGGTCCCCCTCGCCCGCGCGCGGCTCGATTCGCAACGTGCGTCGCTCGAGATCGACCTCCGTCACCTCACCCATCAGGACCCGCACGTTCCGCCGGCGCTTGAAGATCGAGCGCAGCGGATAGCAGACCTCCTCGGGCGAGAGCGCACCCGTCGCCACCTGGTAGGTGAGCGGCTGGAAGAGGTGGAAGTTGCGCCGGTCGATCAGCGTCACGTCGACCGGCGCACGGCTCAGACCTGCGACCGCCTGGAGGCCGCCGAAGCCCCCGCCGATCACCGCCACCCGATGCCGGCCGTTACCGGTCATGCGCCGCCGCGCCGATCAACAGCAGCGCGACGTCGTCATCCAGCGGTCCCCCGTTGGCCGTTTCGATGCGAACGAGCAATTCGTCGAGACACCCCGCGAGGTCCCCCGACCGCAGGTGGTCAGCGGGGACTTGCTTCGCCAGGCCCGCGTAATCCAAGCGCAGGGCGGACCCGGCTGAGCGACGGCCTTCGAACGTCCCGTCGGTGAACAGCAGCAGTGCCGCGCCGTGGTCGAGCGTGACGCGGTTCGTGGGCCAGCGAGGATCCGCCGAGATCCCAAGGGCTGGACCCGTCTGGAGCTCCGCTGCCGCGTGACCCACCGGCGAGAGCCTCAGCGGCGGATGATGCCCGGCGGAGACGATCTCCGCGTCCGCGCCGCAGACTCGTCCACAGCAAGCGGTGGCGAACAGCCCCAGGCCGCCGTAGCCGGCGATCAATCGATTGAGCGCGGCCATCTGCGCCTCCGGTTCGAGCTCTGCCTCCATCAAGGCCTTCCACCCCGCCCGAAGCGATGCCCCGATCCCTGCGGCCGCCGGTCCCCGGCCGGCGACATCGCCGATCACGAACGCCAGCGAACCATCTTCGCGCTCGCTCAGACCCACGAAATCGCCCCCCAGCAACATCTCGCTCTCCGCCGCGCGGTAGCGCCACGCCGCGCGCCGGCGCTGGGGCGGCGGGGCCGAGGGGATCAGCCCGAGCTCGAGCTGCCCCAGCAATCGCTGCGCGCTCTGCTGTTGCTCGCGGAGCTCGTCCTCGACACGTCGCCGATCGGTGACGTCGACGATCACTACCCCCAACGCAATCACCGATCCGTTCTCGAACAGCGGGTAGACATCCTCGACCCAGTGACGGACCTCTCCGGGCGCTGCCGAGGTCTCTCCCGAGACCTGCCAACCCAGGAACGGCTTTCCGGTCTCCAGGACCTCCTGAAAGATCCGCCGGGCAGCCACCGCGACCTCGGGAACAACGTCCTCGATCGTTCGCCCGATGTGATCCTCAACCGAGGGGCCGTTGATCGCCGCCAGCGTCGGGTTCACGTAGATGTAGCTCAAGCCGGAGTCCAAGACGGCAACGCCCACGGGGGCACGCTCGAACACCTCCGCGAGGAGGTCAGAGCGGTGCAAGCCGTCGTCGCGGGTTCGCCATGACCCGCTTGCGTTCCGGAACCGCACGGGCTGAAGCCTAGGCGGTGTGCGCGGAGCCCGCCCTTGATGGTCCCGCCGGACCGGAGATACTGCGCTCGCGTGGAGCTGGGCGTTCATCTGCCGCTGATGGAGTTCGGGGACGAGGGCCAGTCGCTCGCCCGCCTTCAGGCCACAGCGGACGCAGCACGCGAGTGCGGCTTTGCGGCCCTGTCCGCGAACGACCACTTCGTGTTCTCGGCCCCCTGGCTTGACGGGCTGACCGGTCTCGCTGCGGTGATCGAGCGGTCGGGGAAGCTGGAGCTCGCGACCACGATCTCCCTGGCGGCCCTGCGGGGCCCGGTGCCGCTTGCGAAGACGCTCGCCGCGCTGGACCTCCTCTCCGCCGGGCGGCTCGTCGCCGGGGTGGGCCCCGGCTCCTCCAGGCGCGACTACGGCGCCGTCGGAGTGCCTTTCGAGGAGCGCTGGCCGCGCTTCGACGAGGCGGTGACGATCCTGCGCGCCCTGCTTGGCCGAACCCCGCCGCCCGATGACGCTCGTTATTTCTCGCTGCCTGACGAGGAGCTGGCGCCGGGCCCGGTCCGCCAGGGGGGTGTCCCGATCTGGATCGGAAGCTGGGGCGCGGAGGCCGGGCTTCGCAGGGTCGCGCGCCTGGCCGACGGCTGGCTCGCCTCCGCGTACAACACGACGCCTGAGAGCTTCGCGCCGGCGCGCGAGCGGCTGGGGCGCGAGCTCCGCCGGCACAGCCGCGCCGCGGATGGATTCCCGAATGCGTCGCGACGATGTGGGTCTGGGTCACCGAGGACCGCTCCGAGCGCGACCGCGTCCTCGATCAAGTCCTCGCTCCGTTGTTGCAGCGCGACGCCGTCGAGCTCAGCGATCGCGTGTGCGTCGGTTCCGCCGAGCACTGCGCGGATCTGCTCTCTCGATATGCCGCGGCCGGATGTGAACGGGTCTACCTCTGGCCGCTCGGCGACGAGCGCCAGCAGCTCGAGCTCGTGGCCGCCGAGATCGCTCCGCAGGTTCGCCCGTAACGGCGCGCTACATCAGGCTCGAGTGACCCAGACGGACCTTCGGCAGCCAGCGCTGCACGGGCTTGGGGATTCGCCAGGCGAGGGGCCCGAGCAGCCGCAGGGCGGCCGGGAGCAGCAGGAGGCGGACGAGCGTCGCGTCGAGGAGCACCGCAATCCCGAGGATCACGCCCATCTCCTTGGGCGGGAGCGGGCCCGAGAGGGAGAACGTTGCGAACACGAACACCATCACGATCGCCGCCGCGTTGATCGGTCGGCCCGAGTCGGCGAGGCCCTCTACGACCGCCTGGCGCGCATCGCCCGAGCGAGCGAAGTGCTCCTTGACCGACGCGAGAAGGAACACGGTGTAGTCCATCGCCAGCGCGAAGATGAGCACAAAGAAGAAGACGGGGCTCCACGCGTCGAGGAAACCCTGCGAGGCGAAGCCGAACAGGTGCTCTCCATAGCCGTCCTGAAAGATCAGCTTGGCGACGCCGAACGCGGCTCCCGTCGCCAGCAGGCTCAGCAAGACCGCGACCGCGGCGACGATCGGAGCGCGCAGGACGAGGAGCAGCAGCACGAAGCCGACGCCGAGCACTAGCGCGTAGAGGCGCGGCGTCCACTGGTCGAGCACGTCGGCGAGGTCGGCGCCCTCGACTGAGGGGCCCCCGAGCACCGCGCCGGGAGGCAGTGCCGCGCGCACTTGATCGATTACGCCATCGAGCTGGTCTGCGCCGACAGTGGGAGTAGCGCGCAGAAGCACCAGCCCGTCGGCTCGCTCGGGCGACGCGACGGTTGCGATCTCCGGAGTTCGAAGCAGAGCCCGGCGCGAATCCCGCGCCTCGCGCTGTGGCGCGACGACCTGGAGCTCGCTCGGGGCGCCCGCACCGAACGCCTCGGAGATGCGCTCGTAGCCGATCCGAGCGCCGGAGTCCTCCGGGATCGCGCCGACCGATGGCATCTCCGTCTTCAGGCCGAGCAGGGGCACCATCAGCAGGGCCAGAACCGCCAACCCGGCACCGCCAAGCGCGAAGGGTCGCCTCCACACTCGTTCACCCCACCGCGCGAAGCGCTCGCTGCGGTGCTCCAGCGCGCCGCGCCACGGCAGCGCCATGCCGTCGACTCGCGGCCCGAGCCGCGCGAGCAGGGCCGGCAGAAGGGTGAGCGACGCGGCGAGGACGAAGCTCACGGCCAGCACGATTCCGAGCGCGACCGTCCTGAACGGCGGGCTCGGAACGACCATCACGGCCGCCAACGACGCGATCACCGTGATGCCGCTGATCAGGACCGCCTTGCCTGCCGTCTCGATCGCGCCGCCCGCCGCATCGCGCGGCTCGAGGCCGGCGCGCAGCGCCGCGCGGAAGCGAACCACGATGAAGAGCGCGTAGTCGATTCCGACCGCCAGCGCGAACATGAGCGCGAAATTCATTGCCCAGATCGTCACGTCGCCGAGCTGGGCGAAGAGCCACAGAGCACCGCCCGCGGAGACCAACCCGAGGACGGCGAGCAGCAGCGGCAGACCGGCCGCGGCGACCGACCCGAAGACGAGGAGCAGGATCACGAGCGTGACGGGCCACGAGAGCACCTCGGACTTGAGCATCGCCTCCTTGTTCGCGTCGTTGAACGCCGCCCATAGTGCCGGCGTCCCCGTCAGCGTCACGTCGATGTCATGCGAGCTCAGGCCGGCGAGCGCCGACGCTTGCCGTTCGGCGGCGCGAACCATCTCGGTGTCGTCGGCGCCCGCGCCCGCGTAGACGACCGCGACGCGTCGATCGGGGGAGATCGCACGGCTCTCGGTCGGTCCGACCACCCGTCCGGTGGCTGGATCCGCCTCGAGCTTCGCTCGGACTCGGCGCACGGACCGGCGAAAGGCGGGGTCGTCGACCGACGACGGGCCGTCCACCACTGCCGCCAGGGAGTATGCGCCGAGGCCGTCGAAATGTCGGTCGATGAGATCCCTCGCCTCGACCGAATCGGAGCCGAGGGCCTTCCAGCCCGCTCCGGAGAGCGCGTCCTCCACCCGCGGCGCCAGCGCGCCGAGGCTGACGAGGATCGCGATCCAGGCGATCGCGATCAGCCTCAGGTGATCGGCGGACCACCGCCCAAGCCGTCCCAGGGGCCCGAGCTCGATCGCCCGCTTGCCGTCGCTCGGAGGCGTCGCGTTTCGGGCTCGCTGCTTCATACGCTCTTTGTACGGCGTATTCGGCGGCGCGACTTCGCCCCGAAGGGCCATTTCCCGGCAGTCGCCGAAGATGGCCTCGCGGGGCCATCGGACGTCGGGAGCCGCCCAGACGACCTAGAGAAGGCCCTCGTCGGCGGCCTTGGCGACCGCCCCCGCCTTCGAGCGCTGGTTCAGCTTCGCCCGGATGTTGGCCATGTGCCGGTGGACCGTGTGTCTGCTGACGATGAGCTGAGCGGCGATCTGCGGCTCGGTCAGACCCTGCGCGGCAAGGCGAAGCACCTCGAGCTCGCGCGCACTCAACCCTGCGCGACCTGAGACATCAGCGGACGGCCGCGGGCCGGCGCCCTCCTGGGCCGCCAGGTCGGCGAGCGCGGCGCTCACCCGGTGCCGCTCACCCTGCGCGCCGAGCTCGTCGAAAGCCGCGGTCGCGGCTGCGAGCTCACGCGCCGCCTCCCGCGGCCGGCCGAGGCGCGAGAGCGCCAGCCCCAGCGCCACCCGCGCACGAGAGGCCTCGAAGGGTGCGCCGGATCGGCTCCACAGATCAAGCGCGTCCTCGTAGTGCTCGCGCGCCCGTTCATCGTCCGCGACCGCGCTCGCCAGCAAGCCCTCGCTGAACTCAAGCGACGCCCGCAGCGGGTCGGTCTGCGCATCGGCGACGACCGACGAGAGCTCGGCGAGGTGGGTGCGGGCGACCTCCAACTCCCCACGCTCGACCGCGATGCGGACGCCGAGCGCCTGCGCCGGCGCCCGAGCCAGCCGCTCCCCCGGCGAAAGCGCACGTAGAAACCGCTCGAGGAGGTCGGCGGCCTCGTCCAGATCACGACCGTCCATCGCGATCTCGGCCAGGCAGAGCTGCGCCTGGGGGTGCCACCCGATGCGATCACAGATCGCTCGCGCCTCGTCGAGGCGGCCCTGCCGTCGTCGTAGATCGGCCAACCGCAGCAACGCTTCGAAGGCAAGCGCCGGCGCGCCCACCTCGAACGCCTCGAGCGCGCCGGCGAGCTCGCGCTCGGCCTCGTTCCACTCGCCGCGCCAGGTGAGCACCGCTGCGTAATGCGCGCGGCAAAAGCCGAACAGCTGCGGGACGGACGACCGCTCACAGAAGCCGCGGACCGTGTTACACCATTGCGCAGCGCGATCGACGTCCTGAACGCGCTCGCAGGCGTAGATCAGATGGCAGCATGCGCCGCCCGCGAACTGGATCGCGCCGAACTCTCCCGACACGGCCGCCGCCGACGCTTCGTCCAAGAGCGCCATTCCGTCCCGCACCTCCCCGGCCGCAACCTTGGCCAGCCCCTCGAGCGAGCGTCCCAGCATCTCGAGGTCGAGGACGCCGCACCGGCGCCCGATCTCGGTCGCGGTCGCCGCGAGCTCGCCCGCACGCACCGCATCGTTCTCCGCGACGAGCGCGACCTCGGCTTCCAAGAAAGCGAGCCAGCCCCGCTCCTCGATGTCCTCGAGCCCGTCGAGCAGCCGGCGCGCGCGGGAGAACCATCCGCGCGCCACCGCGGCCTCGCCTCGGAATACGACGTGGTCGTACGCGAGCCAGATCGCCGAACGCGCCGCTCCCGGGCTGTCGCCGGCCTGCCGATAGGACCGAAACGCGCGCTCGCGAGCGTCGAGGCTCACGGCCGCCTCGCCGAGCCATCGGGTCGCCTGCGCGTATCCCTCGAGGGCTGCGGCCGATTCGCCCGCGCGGAGCGCTCGCTCGAAGGCGTTCTTCGCGTCGCGCCACGACCCCTCGCGAAGGGCATCCCGGCCCTGTGCCACCGCATCGAGCGGCTCCGCCGCTGGCTGCATCATCGACAAAAGCTACCGCCGCCCTCTACCGGATCGGACCGCGTCTGATCCGGGCGCGGAAGTCGGGCAGCGACTCGTCGAGCGGATGCACCGCCTCCATCCACCACGTGGCGCCCGCCCGCTCGTACTCGGCGACGATTTCCGGAGTTCGCGGCTGCGTGACGGCAAAGGCGATCAGGTCGAAGGGATCGCTTGAGTCCCGATGCTCGGCGATGTAGTCGCGACACTCGCTCAGCTCATCTGGCGAGAGCTCCTTCAACAGGTGGTCGGGGTCCAGCGGCAGGGCTCCATCCCAGCGGGCCGCGCGCCGAAACGGCGCTTTGTGGGGCCACAGGCCCGCAACCCAGATCGGGATCCGAGGTCGCTGCTGCGCCGGCGGGCGCAATGTCGCATCGACCTGAAAGTGCTCGCCATCGTGCTGGACGTTCTCGCCGCTCCAGAACGCCACCAAAAGCTCGAGCGACCCGTCGAGCCGCGCGGCCACGTCACGCGGAGGTGCCGCCTCTCCGAACGGCGCCATGTCGCCCTGCTCGCCGAGCCCGACGCCGAGGACGAGCCGGCCGCCGGAGAGGCGGTCGAGCGTCGCCGTCTCCTTCGCGAGTTTCCAGGGACGGCGCCGGGCGAGCGGCGTAACGAGTGGGCCGAAGCGCAACCGCTCCGTCGCGAGTGCGATCGCCGTCAGCGCGACCGTCGTATCGGCGAGATCCTGCCGGGGGTCCGGGCTCGCGACGACCTGGTCCCAGATGAAGAACCCGTCCCAGCCGGCGAGCTCGCTCTCGCGGGCGAAGTCGGCGAGCGTCGGAACGTCGTACTCGCCGAAGGTCGGGACGTAGACGCCAAAGCGCACGGCGTCAGGGTATGGCGCCTATGGCCACGCCCGCTTCTCCAGGAGACCGAGGTCCACGGGGAGGACGACGCCGGTCACGGCCCTCGCCATCGGCGATGTGAGCCAGACGACGGCCTCCGTGACCTCCTCGGGCTCGATCAAGCGCTCGATCAAGTTCATCGACGTGAAGTCCGAGAGGTCGCCTCGGTCGGCACCGGCGTCCTCGAGCGATGCCGCCAACATCGGCGTATCCACCCAACCCGGGCAAACAGCGTTCACGGCGATGCCGTCAGCGCCGAGCTCGTGGGCGAGCGTGCGCATCAGGCCGACCACCCCGTGCTTCGAAGCGTTGTAGGCCGCGAAGCCCTGAGAGGCGGCGACGCCGCAGATCGAGGAGATGAGGACCATCGAGCGCGCCCCGTCGGCCGCGCGGAGCTGCGGCACGGCGGCCTTCGCCGTGAGGAAGGTTCCCGTGAGGTTCACATCGAGCACCTCTCGCCACGCGCCGGGCTCCAGATCGGCAACCTCGGAGCCGTCGCCGATCGTTCCCGCGTTCGCAACTACGACCTGAGCCGGCCCGAGATCCTCGCGCAGCCGCGCAGCGCCCGCGCGCACCGCGCCCCAATCCGTGATGTCGGCGACGACGGCCTCGGCTCGGCCGCCGGCGCGCCGGATGTCGTCCGCGAGCGTCGCGAGCGCGTCCGCTTGAACGTCCCAGAGACCGACGCGATCGCCGCACTCGGCGAACCGCCGCGCGTGGGCGGCGCCCATGCCGCTCGCGGCGCCGGTCACCCAGACGGTTCGCGGCTCGGTCACGAGGAGACCGGGGCCGGCTGGATTACCTCGATCGTCACACCGTCCGGGTCCGCGCAGTAAAAGACGCGGGCGCCGCGCCAGGCGCCCGCGCTTTCGATCGTCATCGGCTCGCCTCGAACGAGCACCCGCGCGTCGCGGAGGCGCCGGTGGGCGGCATCCGCATCCGCGACGCGAAGCGAGATGTGCGTCGCGCCGGGGTCGTTGGGGTCGGGCCGAACGGGCCGCCCTCGCGGGCGCACGTACTCGATCAACTCGAGTACATGGCCTCCGGGTAGCAGCAGGTCGGCCCAGCGCACCTTCGGGTCCGAAATGCCGCTGACCTCGAATTCAGCGCCCTCGTCCTCGCCTCGAGCACGCAGGTCGAGGCCCAGCAGCTCGCAGTAGAAATTCAGCGAGCGATCCAGGTCGGCGCAGGTGATCGAGGCGTGGTCGATGCCGATTACGCGCCAGCCCTCCCCGCTTGGCTCGGATTTTTCGTCGAGCAACCGCGCCGGGATCAGGTCGCGGGCGAACACGTCCTCGACCGTCTCGTGGCGTCGGATGAGCTCAGCCTCGTCGCCGCTGACGAGGACCGTGCCCGGCCGGCCGAGTGCGTTGAAGTTCGACGCGGTCGCGTCCTGGTAGGCACCGGTATCGAGGAACACGAGCACGTCGCCGACGTCGAGCGGCGGCAGTGCGGCATCGGCGACGACTACGTCGAGGGCGCAGGTGCGCCCGGTGACGTCCGCACGGAGCGTCGGTGGGTCGAGCGGAAGCCGCGCAGGCAGGCACGTCCAGCGATTGAGCTCGAGATTGACGTCGGGCAGGTAGGAGTCGGAGGTATCGGTTTCGATCCAGGCGAGCTCCTCGGGCTCCGTCTGGCGCTTGAGGTTCCGCACGGTCGCGAGGTGAATCCCGGCGTCGGCGTAGAGGGCCCGGCCCGGCTCGAGCTCGAGGCGCACCCGGCCCGGTTCAATGTCGAGCTCCTCGAGCCGGGCGACCAGCCGAGGGCAGATCGCGTCGGCGTAGCGATCCAGCCCCGGGGCCTCGTCCGCGGCGTCTGCGCGGACCGGCGAGCGCCGGCCGAACGGGTCGCGCGGGGCCGGGAAGCCGCCGCCGATGTCGAGCTGGCGCGGCGTCCAGTCCGGCCAGAGCCGGCGCAGGCGCCCAAGCAGCTCTGCGAGCGCGTCGATCGCGCCCGCCCACACCGCGGGGTCGGCGGAGTGGCGGCCGATGTGGAAATGAATGCCCGCGAGGTCGAGCGCGGGGTCTACGGCGAGCCCATGCGGCAAAGCGAGCAGGTCCTCGGTGGGGATCCCGGCCTTGTAGCGCTGCACGGCGCCGCGGATGGACAGTCCGTCGGGTGACATCTCCGAGGCTTGTTCGACGCCCGCGAGGTCTGGCCGAACCCGGAGGCGGACCGTCGCCCGGCGCCCGAGGCGCCGCGCCGCGGCCCGGACGCGCGGAAGCTCATCGCGGCTGTCGAGCGTGACCAGCACGCCCGCGCGCACGGCGCGCTCGAGCAGGGCCTCCCCCTTCATCGGTCCATTCAGCGAGATCACATCCGGATCGGTGCCGGTTCCAAGCGCGGCCTCCAGCTCACCCGGGCCGAACACATCGCAGCCGGCGCCCGCGCGGTTGAGAACCCGCCGCAGCGCGAGCGCCGGATTCGCCTTCAGCGAAGGCAGCAGGAGCAGCCCGCCAGGCCAGCGAGCGCCGAATTCGGCCGTGAAGCGATCGAGGTTGCGGCGAAGCTGATTTTCCGAGATGACGTGGAGCGGGGTTCCAAAGCGGTGGGCGAGCTCCTCGGCGGAGCAATCGTCGATGAACAGAGCGCCGCCACGTACCGATAGGCAATCGTCGAGCCAGCGGTCGGCCGGGGGCGCGTCGTTGCGAGCGGCGGTCGACATGTGTACGATCGTACAGTACGAATGTACGCCGAGGTCACGGAGAAGCGACCGCTTACCACCCCCGACGCCGCGCGGGCTCGGGTGGGTGAACGCAATCGCCACCGTCCGCGGCGTCTGCTCCTCCTGCAGACAACCTTGCGTCTGATCGCCGACGAGGGGATCGACGCGGTGACCCATCGGTCGGTCGCCGAGGCGGCAGGTGTCTCCTTGGGATCCACCACGTATTGGTTCGCATCCCGTCAGGACATGCTCCGCCAGGCTCTCGAGTACTTCGCGCGGCTCGAGATCGAGGGCCTGCACGAGCGGCTCGCGCCGATCCGCGGCCGGCGCCTCTCGGACCGCAGGTTGGTCGACGAGTTCGCGGAACTACTGCTCCCCCAGCTCGACCGCGAGCGATGGCGCACGGTCGCGCAATACGCGTTCATGCAGGAGGCCGCGCGCCGCCCTGAGCTCGAGGCGATCTGCCGCGAGTGGAGCCAAGCCTGGGAGGATGAGTTGGCGGAGCTCTTCGCTTCCCTCGGCACGCCGTCGCCGCGCCTCGAGGCGACGATGTTCTTGGCGATGCTCGACGGGCTGCTTCTGGGACAGCTCGCGGCACCGGAGGACGACGTCGAACATGGCGTGTTGCGGCCCGCGCTCGAGGCGTGGTTCGAGCGCCTGCCGAGGGGTGGCGCATGAAATGTCTGCGTAGCGTGGCAGCGGCCGCAGCGCTTGTCTGCGTCATCGGGCTCGGCGCATGTGGTGGCGGCATCGACGACGACTCGACGACCGCCGAGGTGGCGGTCGCCGAGGCCGAGGGGGAGCCGGGCGGCGAGCTCACGATCTCGAACTGGCCGCTGTACATCGACAAGCAGACGATCCCGGAGTTCGAACAGGCCACGGGAGTCTCCGTTAAGTACGTCGAGGACATCAACTCCTACGACGAGTTCTTCGGGAAGATGCAGCCGCTGCTCGCGGACGGTCAGTCGGGCGGGCGGTCGCTGATGGTCGCCTCCGACGCGCTCGCGAAGAAGGAGTACGACCTCGGATACATCCAGCGCCTCGACCAGGTCGCGCTGGGGCCTGCGCTTGAGCACCTGAGCTCGGTCGCGTCGCAGGGGGGCGATCCCGACCACGAGTATTCGATCCCCTGGCAGGGCGGAATGACGGGGCTGATCGTCAACCGGGAGCTGGCCCCGGACGTGACCTCCGTCAACGACATCTTCGACCCGAAGTACAAGGGCAAGGTCGAAATGGTCACCGAGCTCCGCGAAGTCGTGCCACTGGTAATGAAGGCAGACGGCATCGATCCCGCAACCGCTTCCGAGCAGGACTGGCTGGACACGATCGACAAGATCAAGGAGGCGGGCGAGTCGGGCCAGATTCGCCGCTTCACCGGCAACGACTACGCACGCGACCTGGCGACCGGCGACGCGGTGGCCGTCATCGGGTGGGCCGCCGACGCGTTCCAGTTGCAGACGGACAATCCCGACCTTCGCTGGGTGATGCCGGACGAGGGCTGCATTCTGTGGTGGGATAACTGGGTGATCCCGGTCGGGGCTCCGAACCCGACCGCGGCCTATGCCTTCATCAACTACGCCTACGAGCCCGAGCACCAGGCGCAGATCGACGCTTGGACGGGATCGGTGACGCCGGGCACAGGAGTGCGCGAGATTCTTCAGAAGACGGCGCCCGAGATGGCCGACAGCCCGCTCGTCTTCCCGAGCGCGCAATACACGAGTAGCTGCTCGCCCACGACGGCGACACCGGGCGACGCGGAGGCCGAGAACCGCATCGAGCGCGCCTGGTCGGCAGCCACCGGCAGTTAGCGCGACGCGGCCAACCGCTCAACGCAGCGAGGCTGTAATCGGCTGCACCGTCCGGGTCCGTGGGGAGCCGCGCGCTAACGTGGCCATGCTCGTGACCGTCGCCGAGCCCCAGACCGCAGGGGAGTTGATCCGCTTCTGGCGCATGAACCGACGAATGAGCCAGCTCGAGCTCTCGCTGGAGGCGAACGTCTCGACCAAGCACCTCAGCTTCGTCGAGACCGGGCGCTCGCAGCCGAGCCGCCAGCTGCTCATCCACCTGGCTCAGCAGCTGGACCTGCCCATCGCCGAGCGCAACCGTCTCCTGCTCGCCGGCGGCTTCGCGCCCCCATACCTGGAGTTGCCGTACGACGGCGACGTGATGAAACCGCTTCGCGAGTCGCTGAGGCGGCTGCTCGAGGCCCACCAGCCGAACCCGGCATTGATCGTCGACGGCCTCTGGAACCTGGTCGAGGCGAACGCGGCCGCGTCCCTGCTCTGGGAGGGCGTCGACCCGACACTGCTCGAGCCGCCGATCAACCTGCTGCGGATCGGCGTGCACCCGGACGGCCTCCCGGCCGTCTCTTCCATGACCGCGGCCTGCAACGTGCCATTGATTCAGAGGCTGAAGCGCAGGAGCCGCGACGAAGCGAACCCCGCCCTCGCCGACTTGATCGACGAGATCGAGTCGTACCTCCCAGCCGAGCTGCCCGCTGCCGGCGCGACCCAGCCGGTCGTTTCGATGGAGCTCCGAACGCGGCTTGGGCCGGTGCGCCTCTTCACCCTGATCGCGACGCTCGGGGCCCCGCTCGAGGTGACAGCGGCGGACCTGGCGATCGAGACGTTCCTGCCGATGGACGCCGAGAGCGCGGCACGACTGCAGGAGCTGGCGGAGGCCGAGACCGCGGCGGCGCCCGCTGCTTGAGCGCGACGTCATCGGTTGAACCGCATTGCCGGCCATAGCCGGCGAACCGAGGCAATCGATCGGCGCCTTACCGCGATTCCTCGAGGGCTAGGAGAGTCTCAGGACGAACGCCGTCGTTGCGCATCGCTTCCGCTGCTTCCTCTGTACCCATGAACTCCTGGAAGGCGTTCATGTCGGGGATCTCGGCGATGAGGGCCACCTTGTTGGATCCGTCCGGATCCCGGAATGTCCTCACGCTGATGCCCATGGGCCCGAAGACCTCCTCGCGCTTCGGCGAGCTCAGCCAATGCTCGACGTCGTCAACTTCGTGCGTGATCACGTACGTGGCCATCGAGGCGCTCCTTCCGTCGTTTGCGCCCATGCTATTCCTGAGGAGCGGGCGACTCGAGACGGAACACTCGAGCGTCGCTGCCTCGGTTGTCGGTTGTGCCGCCATGGCCCGTTCTACTCGATGTCTGTTTCGGCCCGCGCTGCACCCTATGACTCGCAGACCTGCGTTCGCTCGCCAAATTGAGCAGAATCGAAGTTCCGGGATCCGATCGAATGCCTCTCCCGCACCGACAACACCCGCCGGCGAGCGCCATGCGGGTGTTGGAGCTTTGGCGCTATCCGGTCAAGTCCCTGCAGGGCGAGCAGCTGGATTCAGCGAAGGTGACACGCGCTGGGCTTGAGGGTGACCGTCGGTATGCGATCTACGACGTCGCGACCGGCCTTGGGCTGACGGCGCGCCGCGTTCCTGAGATGCTGTTCGCATCGGCGCGATTGCGTGACGACGGGGGCGTCGACATCACGCTGCCCGATGGTTCGCTGGCCCGCAACGATGATGCGCTGTCGGCCTGGCTCGGAAAGCCGGTGACGCTGCGGTCGCTCGATGCGGACGTGCCCCGTCGCTACGAGAACCCGGTCGTCGACTTCGAACGGGAGAGGGAGCGCGACTGGGCTCCGTTCGAGGGAGCGCCCGGCGCGTTCCACGACTCCCCCGACGCGCGGGTGTCGCTGGTGTCGACGGCGACGATCGGAGACTGGGATCGGCGCCGATTTCGATCCAACGTGCTGCTCGAAGGCGAAGGCGAGGACTCGCTCGTCGGATCGCAGGTCGCGCTCGGCGAAGCCGTGATCGAGGTGGGTATGCGAATCGAGCGTTGCGTGATGACGGTGCGTCCGCAGCCCGGGGGCATCGAGCGCGACCTCGACGTGCTTCGGACGATCGCTCGCGAGCGGGACGTGTGCCTCGCGGTCGGGGCGCTCGTGACCGAGCCCGGCCGCGTCGCGGTGGGCGACGCGCTGAAGACAAGCCCGGCGCGGACCGAACCCCGAAGCTAGGTTGCCGGCGCGAGCTCGGAGGCGAGGATGGCCTCTGCTGTCTTTCGCAACTCCGCCACCGGCTCGTCGCCGACGGCGCGGGACCAGCGGCGTTCGATGTCGGCGAAGATGCGAAGCGCCGCCGCCTGCGCATCCCAGCCGCGCGCGCTCAGCCGGATGATCTTCGCGCGTCCATCCTCGGGGTCGGGAACGCGTTCGGCGTAGCCGAGCCGTTCGAGGTCGGCGACCACTTCGCCGACCGCCTGCTTTGTCATTCCCGCGCGCCCGGCCAGCTGAGTCAGCCTTGCGCCATCGCCCTCGATGAAGCGAAAGACGCAGCCGTGCCCGGGGCGGATGTCCGGGTAGCCCTCGTCGCCGAGGCGGGCGTGCAGCTCCTCGATAGCCCGCTCCTTGAGTTCGCCGAGCAGCGCCGGGAGCGGCCGCTCCTCCCCGTGGATCTGCCAGTCGTCGGTCACCTCGCGCCCTCGATCTGCGCCTCTCCACTGTGGCCCTCGTCACACATGGTCAGGATACCTTACCAATATGGTACGGTCACTTGATCAGGCAGCCTGATAAGGCTTCTTTCCCAATTATAGACTGAGACGGAGATTCAAAATGCAACGCAAGTGGTGGACGCTCGGAGCGGTCAGCGTGGCGACGTTCATGCTGCTGCTCGACATCACGGTGGTCAACACGGCCCTCCCCTCGATCAGGGAGGACCTCTCGGCGAGCTTCACCGACCTCCAGTGGGTCATCGATGCCTACGCGCTCACGCTCGCAGCCTTCGTGCTCGTCGCCGGGACGCTTGCCGACCGCCTCGGTCGACGGCGCGTGTTCGCGGCCGGCCTGGCGATCTTCACCATCGCCTCGCTCGTCGCAGGCCTCGCGCCCGACGCGACCACGCTCAATCTCGCCCGCGCCGTTCAGGGGATCGGCGGCGCGATCATGTTCGCCGTCTCGCTCGCCCTCGTCGCTCAGGAGTTCCCGGCCGGACGCGAGCGCGGCATGGCGATGGGGATCTACGGCGCCACGATCGGGATCGCGGTCGCGATCGGCCCGCTGGTCGGCGGTGCGCTCACCGATGCGCTCGGCTGGGAGTCGGTCTTCTTCATCAATGTGCCGATCGGCGCCGCGGCGCTGGCGGTCACGCAGCTGCGGCTGCGCGAGTCGCGCGACCCCAACGCGACCCGGATCGACTGGGGCGGTCTGGCGACCTTCAGCGGCGCCCTCTTCCTCCTCGTCCTCGGCCTGCTGCGCGGCAACGACGAGGGCTGGGGATCCGCGTTGATCGTTTCCCTGCTCGCCGGCTCGGTCGGTCTGCTCGCCGCCTTCATCGCGATCGAGCGGCGGGTTGCTCAACCGATGCTGCCGCTCGGTTTGTTTCGCAGTCGCTCGTTCACCGGCGTTCAGCTCGCGGCGTTCGCCGTCTCCGGCTCCCTGTTCGCGCTCTTTTTGTACCTCACCCTGTATCTGCAGAACTACCTCGGATACTCACCGCTCGAGGCCGGGCTGCGTTATCTGCCGATTACCGTGTTGAGCTTCCTCGTCGCCCCGATCGCCGGCTCGCTTCTCTCGCGCGTGCCGGCGCGGGTGATGCTGTCGATCGGGCTCGGCGCAACGGGCATCGGCTTGCTGCTGATGTCGGGCCTCAACGCGGGGTCGGAGTGGACGACGCTGCTCGGCGGCTTCCTGGTCGCCGGCGCCGGCGTCGGCCTGCTCAACCCGGTGATCGCCGACGTCGCCCTGAGCGTCGTGCCGAAGGAGCGCAGCGGCATGGCGGCGGGAATCAACGACACCTTCCGCCAGGTGGGGGTCGCAGTTGGGATCGCCGCCTGGGGCGCGGTCTTCCTCGGCCGCGGCGCGAGCAAGATCTCCGAGCTCGCCGCCGGCACGCCGGCCGGCAGCGGCGAGCGCCCGCGCCAGCTGATCGAGGCAGCCTCGTCGGGCAACCTCGACCAGGTGCTGGGCGCGGTGCCCGCCGGCGCTCGGGACACCATCGCCAACGCCGCGGGGCAGGGATTCCTCGCCGGGATGAACGAGATCCTCGTCCTCGGCGGGGTGCTGGCTCTGGCCGGATCGGCGGTCGCCCTGTGGCTCGTCCGGGAGCACGAGATCGACCGGGCGCCGGCCGAGGAGACTGAGCCGACGATCGCCGACGACGAGCCCGGCGCGCTGCCTCAGGCGGCCGCGGCCTGAGGAGCCGGGCGCCTGGAGATCGCGCCCGGCGCGCTCAATGGTGAGGCTGGGCTCGCTCAGCCTCGCGAAGCCGCTCGGCGAGCGCGGCCAACACCCGCCGACCCACGCCTGGGACGTCCTCGATCAGCTCCGAGAACTCCCGGGAACCGACCACGAGGAGTCGCATGTCGCTCTCGGCGGTGACCGTGGCGGAGCGCGGGGCCGAATAAAGGAGAGCCATCTCGCCGAAGCAATCGCCGGGCCCGAGCTTCACGCTCCGCTTGCCGTCGATCGTCGCCTTCGCGCGCCCGTCGGCGATCACGAACGCCTCTCGCCCAGGATCGCCCTGCCGCATCAGCACGCGGCCGGCGGGGACATCGATCTCCTCGGCCAAGACGGCGATGCGCGCGAGATCCCGCTCGCTGCACGCCGAAAAGAGCTGAACCTGCGAAAGCCGCTCGACCTTCGGGTCGCGCCGCCGTCGCGTAGATCGCCTCATCGCCGGGAGTATCCCAGCGCCCACCGGGGCATGCAACCGAACCGCCCGCGAGCGGTCACTACGCCACGGGCCGGCGTTGCGAACCCGTTTGAGACGGACGAGGCCCTGACGACTTCGATGTCGCGCCTAGCCGCCGGCCGGCAGCTCGAGCCGCGCCAGGCGCGCCGGGTCGGCGAGAATGTCGAGCGCGACGACCTTCTCGTCCCTGACCGTGAACGCGCCGGCCGAAAACGGCTCTCCGCCCCTGGTCGCGAGGTAGCCGGCGACGCCGTTGACCAGCACCCGCTGCGTTACGAGGTCGGGCACGGTCCAGCTGACGGCCTGACCGGCAACGGCCTCCGCACCTTGGACCTCGCGCGACCACCCCATTGCTCCGGCGTCCGCCCTGAGCACGACGTCGGGATGGAGCACCGAGACGAGTCGGTTGAGGTCGCCGTCGCGGGCGGCGGCGAGGAAGGCATCGACCACCTCCCACTGCGCCGTCAGATCGCCATCGGGTGCTGGAGCGCCACCGCGAACGCGGCGACGGGCTCGACTCGCGAGCTGCCGCGTGGCCGCCGGAGTGCGGTCGAGGATCGGCGCGATCTCATCGAACGGGATCGCAAAGGTCTCGTGCAGGACGAACGCCAGCCGCTCCGCCGGAGTGAGCTTCTCGAGCACGACGAGCAGCGCCAACCCGAGGGAGTCGCCGATGAGCGCTTCGTGCTCGGGATGGGTCTGGTCGACCGCGTCGATGATCGGGTCGGGCACGTGTGGTCCGAGCGGCTCCTCGCGGCGCGTCCTCCGCGAGCGGAGCAGGTTGAGCGAGACGCGCGCGGCGATCGTGGTCAGCCACCCGCCGAGGTTCTCGACCTCGGTGGTGTTGCTGCGGCTGGCGCGCAGCCAGGTCTCCTGGACCGCGTCGTCCGCCTCGCTGAGCGAGCCGAGCAGCCGGTAGGCGACCGCCCGCAAGTGCGGCCGATGCTCCTCGAAGCGCTCGGCCAGCCACCGCTGCTCATCCATCCGTCACATTCCTCCGGTGTTGCGTGTCACTCGAGTAGTACACGACCCCACCAAGTAAAAAGGAGGCTTCAATGAGCCCGACCAAGAACACGAAGAAGGCCGCCAAGCGCACCACGACGAAGGCGAAGTCGAGCGGCTTCACGTCCGAGGAACGCGCCGCGATGCGCGAACGCGCCCGGGAGCTGAAGGCGCAGAAGTCGAAGGCCGAGGCGGAAGCCGCCGTGCTCGCGAAGATCGCCGCGATGGAGGGATCAGACCGCGCCATGGCCGAGAGCATCCACGAGATCGTCAAGGACACTGCGCCGGACCTCTCAGCGAGGACCTGGTACGGGATGCCCGCCTACGCCAACGAAGACGGCCAGGTCGTCTGCTACTTCCAGGACGCCGCGAAGTTCAAGTCCAGGTACGCAACCTTCGGCTTCAACGACGCGGCGAACCTCGACCAGGGCTCGATGTGGCCGACCTCCTTCGGGCTCAAGGAGCTGACGCCGGCGGACGAGAAGAAGATCGCCGCGCTTGTGAAGAAGGCGGTGACCTGAGGGCCTGAGCCCCGCTAGGTAACGACGGGGGCATCGTCTAGCGGCCTAGCTCGTAGCGTGCTCAACGGGACACCAATGATCTCGAGGCGCCGCGTCAGTCCGTCGAGGGCAAACGACCGGACGCCGTCAGTGCTCACGCCGAGGCGCTCGATGTCTGGCCCCGAGCCGTTTCCCGCGCCACCGAGGGCCTCGGCGACGGATGGGAGGAGGTCGCGTAGCGTCTGGCGCACCGCCTCGGTGCCCTCGTCGTGCTCGCGAGCGCTCTCGCGCAGGAACCAGACGCCGTAGCCGACGTGGCGGGTCTCATCGCGGTGGATGTGCGAGTAGCCCTCGACGAAGCCGGGCAACAGCTCCTCGCGCTTTAGGTACTCGGTGGCGAAGTTGAAGGTTGTCAAGCCTAAGGTGGCCTCGAGGATCAGGTGATAGATGGTCACGAAGCGGACCTTGGCGGCCAGGTCCCGAGGGGCAGCGACGAGCTGCTCGTGGGCTTGGACGAGCGCCTCGTCGAAGATCTTGCGGAACGCCGGCGTCACCTCCTGACGGCCCCGCTCGACGTGCGCTGAGACCGTGTCCGGCTCGGCAATCACCTCGTCCTGAAAGCGGGCGTAGAACTGCATGTGCCGTGCCTCGTCGACCTGCTGGGTGGCCAGGAAGGTCGCCTCCTCCTCGTTGCCGTAGGCACCGACCAGGCCGGAGAACTTCGTCGTGATGCGCTCCTCGGCGACCATCAGCTGGGCGAGGAGCCAACAGATGAGGTCTCTGTCCTCGTCGGCGAGCTCGGCCCACTGCTCCTTGTCGCACTCGAGGTCGACCTCGAAGGGGTTCCACTGCGAGCCCTCCCACCGCCTGTAGAGGGTCTGCGGATCGTTGAGCTGGATCTCGGCCATGTCAGTCAGCGAGGGTGGCCCGGATGATCGCCGACGCAGCGTGCTGGTGGACGCGGTGGGTCTCGTTGATCTCGATCTCACCGAACCCGGCGGCGCCGAGCTCGCGCTCAAAGTCCGCCCGGGTCAGGGCGCCGGCGATGCAGCCGGTCCACTGCTGCATGTCGTGCCGAGTGGGCTCGTCCATGTCGGGATCGGCGACGACATCGCTGACCGCGAAGCGTCCGCCGCGGCGCAGCACGCGCGCCGCCTCGCGGAACACGGCCGGCTTGTCTTCGGACAGGTTGATCACGCAGTTGCTGATGATCACGTCGACTGAGTCGTCGGCCAGTGGCGGCGCCTCGATCGTGCCCTTGACGAACTCGACATTCTGCACACCGGCCTCGGCCCGGTTTCGCCGCGCCAGCTCGAGCATCTCGTCGGTCATGTCCAGGCCGTAGGCCTTACCGGTGGGGCCGACGTGCCGGGCCGAGAGCAGGACGTCGATGCCACCCCCGGACCCGAGGTCGAGAACCGTCTCGCCCTGATGCAGATCGGCGACTGCGGTCGGGTTGCCGCAGCCGAGCGAAGCCAGCTGGGCCGCGTCGGGCAGCGCCTGACGATCGGCGTTGTCGTAGAGACCGGAGCCGAACGCCTCGCGCTGCTCGTCGGTGATCACGGCGGCGTCGCCGCAGCAGCTCGCAGTGCCCCTGCTGGCGGCGGCCGCGGTGGCCGCGTACCGCTCGCGTACGCGCTCACGGACGTCCTCCTCACCGGTGCCGCAGCCGCAGGTCCCGGAGTCGTGCTCGGGCCCGCAACACTCCCCCTTGGCCTCGGGCTCACAGCAGGCTTCCTGTGCGGCCGGCGAGCAACAGCTCCAGTCCGTGCGCTCCTCGCCGGTGGTCAGCCCAGCCATTTGCTTACTTCCTGCAGTCCTTCGGGCTTGACGTAGTAGTACGCCCACAGCCCGCGGCGCTCCGAGCCCACGATCCCGGCGTCCTTGAGCTTCTTCAGGTGATGCGAAACCGTCGGCTGGGACAGCTCGAACAGCGGCACGAGTTCGCAGACGCAGACCTCGCCGGCGTGCTTTCGCAGTACGTCGACGAGCTGCATGCGCACCGGATCGCCCAGGGCCTTGGCCACCTCGGCCATGCGCTCGGCCTGGGCGCGCTCGATGTCGGGGTAAACAACCGGCTCGCAACACGGCCGGCCGGGCGGACTTTTGGTCTTCGGGGCGAGTTGCAGATCGACACTCATCTATTTATATATATCGATTGAATCGATATATGTCAATGATTTCGCCTGAGGACCGCCCCGCACAGCGCCGGAGGCAGCCAGATGGCGGCGGGCCTGACCCGTCTCCCTACGGGCGGAAAGCACGAAGCCCGCGATGGAGGCGGTTCGAGCTCACACCTCGTGGAAGCTGCCACCGCCGTGCGCTGCGTCGCGCGAGATCCCGACGCTCGAGGGAGTCGCCGATCAGCCACAGCATCGGCGGCCACAGACCGACGAAGAGCGCGCGGCGCTCGGCGTTCCCGCGCTCGCTCTGATCGTGGGTCTTGGCCCGGATCCAGAGGCCGATGCAAAGGCCCACCGAACTCATCGAGGCCAGATGGAGATGCCAGCCGCGCAGCCCGACACGGTGAGTGAGGTCCATCACCACGTTCACTTAGTGCCCGCTCGCGCCGCGGCGAACCGCTAGCGGCGTACACCACCGGGTACGACCCCGGTGATGCCGCGTAAGGAGAAGCTGTCCCGCCGCCTGAAGACCGCCAGCCGCTGGCCCACGGGCGTCGCCCTGACCTCGTGGCGCTATCTGTGGCGAACCACGCCCATGCACCGCGACGAGGTCGACGGCCAGGCGCAGGTCGACTGGCCCCCTCGGCTGCCCGCCGGCGTGCTTGCCTCGGAGGTCCAGGGGCCCGAGCAAGGCGCCGGACCGCTATTTCACCGACGCTACCGCGTTCGTATTCGCGACAGCAAGCTCTCGGCAGACGAACTCACAGCCCACGTCGCAGCCGACCCGGATTCGGTGGCGCCATCCGAGTTCGCGACCTTCCGCAAGCTCACCGGCAGCGGCGACGCCATGCAGGTCAATGACGAGTTCGTCGTGCGCATGCCGGGACCATGGGATGGCCCGGTCCGCGTGGCGAAGCGAGATGGCTCCATGTTCAGGTTCGTGACGCTGGACGGGCACCTCGAGGCCGGGCAGATCGAGTTCCGGGCCTACGAAGACGATACGGCCCACGTCGTGTTCGAAATCGAGAGCTGGGCGCGCAGCAAGGATCGCCTCACGGACCTTCTCTACGACCGGCTGCGGATGAGCAAGGAGGTGCAGCTCCACATGTGGACCTCGACGCTGGAGCGGATCGTGAAGCTGTCCGGTGGCCGCAGGAGCGGAGGCATCGAGATTCACACGCGCAAGGTCGAGGCCGCTGCGCTTGGCGTCTGAGCGACGGATCCAGGCGGAGCTCGCGCGTCTCGATCGCGTGCCGCTCAACTTCGATCCCGGCGGTCTCCCCTCCGTCGCGCGGGACCCGTGGCACGTCGACGACTACTGCCACCGCCTCCCGGCCGAGCCCCCCGGGGAGCCTGTGCCGGGCGGCGCGTTCGCCGTCGCCACGCGCCTGCTTCGCGACTACGATTTCGCCGACCCAACCCGGATCCACGCGCATTACCGAAGAGACGCACCACTCGAGCATCGGGTCATACTGCTCGAGATCCGATATCTGCTCGTGCGGGTGTGGGTAGGCGTCCGTGTCGGCCCGGTCTTCGACGAGGTGCGCCAAGGCCCCGACGGGCCCGTCCGCGTCTGGGGCTGGGCCTACCGAACCCTCGATGGTCACCTGGAGCGCGGGCAGATGGACTATCAGGTGTGGAAGCGGATGGCCAGCGGGGAGGTGGAGTTCCGCATCCACGCCGTGTCACAGCTCGCGCGGATCCGCAATCCGCTCCTCAACCTCGGCTTCCGGCTCGTCGGCCGGCGCGAGCAGGTGCAATTCGCGCGACGGAGCGCGGCGCGCATGGAGGAACTCGTGCGGCGGCGCGTACACGGCGGCGAGTCCGAGCCGACGCCTGGCGCCACGGCGGAGGTGACGGCCTCACCCGTTTCCGATGACGCCACGACGGGCACACGGCGGTAAACGGACGAATGGAGGAGAGATGGAGGCGACGGCGCGACGGACGACGGGGGAACGTAGAACACCACTGCAAACGGCCGCGCTCGCGGTCGGGGCGGTGTTCCTCACAGTTGGGATCCTCGGGTTCATCCCCGGAATCACGACCGATTACGACACGCTGACCTTCGCGAGTGAGAACTCGGATGCTGAGCTGCTCGGGATCTTCCAGGTCAACGCTCTACACAACATCGTCCACATCCTCTTCGGAATCGCGGGCCTTGCGGGCGCCCGCTACATCGACAGCTCGAGGTTGTTCCTGATCGGTGGCGGATTGATCTACGCGGTGCTCTGGCTCTATGGCGTGATCATCGATCTCGACGCAGGCGCGAACTTCGTCTCGCTCAACACCGCCGACAACTGGCTGCACTTTGTGCTCGCCCTCGCCATGCTCGCGCTTGGTCTGTCGTTGAGCCGCGACGTGGGAACGGCGCGCCATGGCACGGCGGCGTCCCCGCGCCGCTAGGGCGCCGGAACCTCACGAATTCTGAGCGATGGCGGTCGGAGTGACGGCGACACCGCGAACTCAGCACGCGCCCCAACGGCCGATTAGACTGGACCTATGGCGGACGTTCGCGAGGAGCGAATCGCTCGGAACGAGGCGTTGTTCCGAATCGCCAACGAGCGAATGGCCGCCTGGGAAGAGCAACACGAGGCGGAGCAGTCTGAGCACTACTTCTGCGAATGCGCCGACGAGGATTGTCGCGAGAAAGCGTTGCTCAGCAGGGCGCAATACGAGCGGATTCGCGCGGATGCCGGACGCTTTTTCGTCATTCCCGGTCACGAGATACCCGACGTTGAGACGGTGATCGAAATGCATGACGGGTGGGTGATCATCGAGAAGGACCCCAACGTCCGCCACATCGTCGAAGGCATGGACACTCGCCGCCGGCGCTAGCCGCGGTCTCGCTGCGCCCCTCGCTCAGACCGCCGACTCGAGCATGAAGTCGCGCATGCGCGCGACGTGGCGGTGGTCGGTCCCGCAGCAGCCGCCGACGATGTTCAATCTGGGCAGCGCCTCCCGCAGCGCTGCGCAGCGGAGGCCAAGGTCGTCGGGGTCGCCGGCATCCAGATCTTCCGCCTCGTCGAGCTCAGCGTGGCTACACGTCGAGGCGTTCGGCCGCACGCCCCTGATGCGCTCGCACCACCGACCGGCGGCGTCGAGCACCGAGTCGAAGTGGGTCGGATGCGCGCAATTGACCATGAAGTAGGCGGGGGCGGGATCGGTGCTCGTGTCCACTCGCTCGATCGCTTCGCCCAGCCGCTCGCCGCTCGGCAGCCGTCCGTCCGTCTCGACCGTGAACGAGATCACCGCGGGGATGCCCGCCTCGCCCGCTGCGCGAGCGACCCCGAGCGCCTCGTCGCTGGAGGTCATGGTGATCGCGGTAACCATGTCCGCCGGCGTCTGGGCGAAGCTGCGGATCTGCGTAGCGTGGTAGCGCTGCGCGGCCCCCGGGGACAACAGCTCAGCCGGGTCATAGCCGTCGTCGTGGGGACCCACGCAACCGCTGATCACGACCGGCGCGGCCCCCTGGTATTCGTCGCGCAGCTTCGCGAGGAGCGCGATCGCTTTGTGGTTCATGGCGTCGAGCTCCGCCTCGCTATAGCCGAGCTCAGCCGCCCATCGGCGGCTCGCGCGCCAGGTTGGGCTCTCGAGGATGAACCCGAGCTCCCGCTCGCGAGCGAGCTCGAGGTAGGGGATGTAGTAGCTGCGCAACCGCTCGGTTCCCGCCTCGTCCTTCAGCAGGTCGAAGGCCGCGAACAGAGGTAGATCGACCCCCTCATGGAAGATCAAGACGGTTTCGATCCCGCCGTCGGTGAGGAAGAGACCACCCTCAAGCTGGGGCAGCGAACCAGACATGCTCATCTCCCCTGTGAGTCGCCGGGACCGGTGGTCGTTGGTGACGCGGACCTTATCGTGCGTGCTGCTGCAGCTCCGGTCGTTGCTGAGCGAGTCGCGGCGAGGCCGTGGCCGCACCCCGCCGCGCGGAGGTAAAACAGAACGCGGGGACCGCTCGTGGCTACTCGCGCGTGCTCGTGGGCTTCCGCAAGGACTGACTGCGGTCGCGCGCGGTCTGATCATCGACCGTGTCGCGATCGGCGTCGCGACTGCGAGTAGCAACGGGCCGCTCGCTGACGGCGTCGCCCGCCGCGTCGACACGGCGGTGGTAACGAGTTCCCGCCTTGCCGCCTGCCATTGCGGCGAGCAGAGTCCCGATGAGGACCAACACAAGCACGATCACCCCGCCGACCGTCAGGTCGCCCTCGTCGATCGGGATCCTCGGCAGGTCGAGGTCGGCGAACAGGTTGTACTCGCTGCCCGCGACTGCGCCGACGATCGCGAGGACGATCGCGATCGCGAGGCTCCAGATCCACACTCCGACGCCCTGCCGCGGACCGTCGAAGCGCGACATGCGGCCGGCCACGTAGCCGCCGGCGAAGTAGGCGATCAGGGCGGCGATGATGATCAAGATGCCGCCGACGATCCCGACCGTATCCGCGTTCGAGATTGCGTCGTCGACGTTCTGGATCTCAGTCAGCGCGATCGCGGCGCCGGCGGCGCTCAGCAGCGCCGTCAGCAACGCGCCAATTCCAATCGCCACGAGCCAGCCGAAGAATGCCGCTCCCCAGTTGATGCCTCCGTACTCATCGCGCTGGCGCGCAACACGACGTTCCTCTCGCTCCGGCACGGCCTCCTGCCTAGCCACGTTACTCCTCTCCCTGCTCGAATACGTCATCCGCACCAGGGGTGTACCCGGCGAGAGTGCGGCTACGCCGCTCTGGCGCGATCGAACAACCATGTCCTTGGCAGCCGCAGGCCAAGGACCGGCGCACGTGCCGGCGAGGTTGGGATTTGACAAGGCGGGAGCGGCTCGGGTTCCTGGGCGCCGAGTCAGGGTATGCGCGAAGCGTGAACGCGGCTGAGCTTGGTCAGAGCGCGCTCGTCGGCTGGCGGGAGAAGGTCGCCGCTGGGGTCGCCAGGCCAGTCTCCGACCGGACCCGGTTAAGCGACGAGCAGGTGCGCGCGTTGGTCGGTGGGCTCTTCTTCGCCCTTGCGGTCTACTACGTGGCTGGAACGCTACGTCGTGCTAGCGCGGCCGCGCGGGTCTAGAACACGGGTTGCCCCAGCGGGACACGAGCGCGCACGCCTGCAAGTTTGACGATTGCGCTTTGCCGGCTCATCCCGAGCGCTCGATTACGCTCCGTGAAATGAGTGCGCGATCTGGGGAGCTCACACTCGAGATGACGCGCCTGCTTCCGGGACAACGTCGAATCGTCTTCACGGCTTTCAGCGACTCGAGCGAGCTTGCGAAATGGTGGGGGCCAGAGGGCTTCACCGTCCGGAGCCTGAACCTCGAAGCTCGCGTCGGAGGGCGCTACCGGATCGAGATGCAGCCGCCGCAGGATGATCCGTTCTATCTCACCGGTGAGTTCCGCGAGGTCGACCCGCCCGCTCGCCTCGCCTACACGTTCGTCTGGGAAGACCCCGACCCCGACGACGTCGAGACGCTGGTCGACCTGTCATTCCGGGATCTGGGCGAATCGACGGAGGTTGCATTCACGCAGAGCCCGTTCAAGACGGAGGCGCGCCGGGCACTTCACCGCGACGGTTGGACGGATAGCTTCGACAAGCTCGAACGCCTCATCTCCGCGCGGGCATAGCCCGTCTCTTGAGGTCGCTCCCTGGAGCGTGCACTCCGGGACGTTCGCAGCTTGGCGCGCACCCACGCGCCCCCGTCGTTCAGCGCCCGGACTCGGTGCACCCGCCGGCCCACGTCGCGGATCGCTTTGATCACCAGCTGGGGATCGGTGCCGAAGAAGTTGTGGCCACCGTTGGTGGCGATCACATGTGGGGTGTGCGGGCCAGCCAGTTCTGCGCCTGGCGCCATGCTCGGTCGAGCGCCGTGGTCGGAAAGCCCAGCAGCTCATCGGGGACGTGAAGGACTGCGCCCTTCGAGAGGACGTACACGGGCAGCTTCGGGCGCAGCGGCCGTGCCTTTGCCGCCCGACGATCTGGCGGGCACTGGCGGCGAGGTCGAAGACCTCGGCATCGCGATAGTCCTCAAACCCGGGAGCGGCAGGTACTGGAACGCGACGTAGCGAGCCCAGTAGTCGGGACCGAGCTGCCGGTCGAGGCGCTCGGCGAGCGCGTCGACGAGCACGAGTCCGGCGACCTGGCGCGAAAAGGTGCTCGCGTAATGGCGCACGATCATCCCCCCGAGCGAATGGCCGACGAGGACGTAGGGACCGGGGAGGTCCGCAGCGCGCAGCATGGCGTGCAGCTCTTGAACTGCGTCCCGCGTCGTGCGGGGCATCGCGACGGGATCGCTGCGGCTGACGAGTCCGACGTTGCGCACGGTCCCGGGTCGCTCGTAGGCGCAGACACGAAGCGACTCGCCCCTGGCAGTACCGGCGTCCGATCAGACCCGGGGACGCGGATGCTCCACCCGTTCGCGGCCCCGTGATACCCGGAGACGAGGATCACCGTCCATGGCCTCGGCAGGTGAGGTACATCTCGCGCCCGTTCGGCAACTCGACCAAGGCGGGCGCCTACGCCGCTCGCATCGCCGTAAGCAGCAGGACGGCGCCCGCGAGCACCGCAACCAAACGACGACGGATTACAACCGACATCCTCGCCGGGAACGATAACGGTCCCGCTCAGGCGGTCAGCTTTCGGCTACGACGCCGAACCGGTCGCTACCGAGATGAGGGCGACAGACCTGCCCGACGAACTCGCCGACAAGCTGCTGGGCTCCCGCTAGACGACTAGGAGTTGCAGGCGCAGGGTCCGACGCGCTTGACTTCCTCGATCTGCGAGGCTGCGTCGAGTTCGACCTGGCAGCAGGTTGCGAGCGCCCCTTGCAACTGCGATCTGCCGCGTTGCACGCGTGAGCGCATCCCGGGGCCGGACAGGCCGAGGCGTCGAGCTGCCTCGGCTTGGGACAGATCACCGAGATCGGTGAGCAACAAGGCCTCCCGGTAATCGTCATCGAGGCGCTCGACGAGCGGCTTCAGGCAGCGAGCGAGCTGCGCGCGTCCCTCATTAAGTTCGTCGTCGTCGCCGTCCTCGACGACCTCGTGGTCCTCGAGCCCTTCCGGGGCGACAGGCTGCTCGTGACGGCCCTTGCGGTAGTGGTCCGTGATCGCGTTGCGCGCCACCTGGTAGGCGAATGCATCGAGCCGATCGCTCTCGCGGAGTTGTGGCAGACCACGGTGCAGCCTCAGGAGGATCTCTTGGACCAGGTCCTCGTGAATCGATGGGTCTGATGAGACGCGGGGGGCGACGAACGACCGCAGGCGAGCGCGTAGCTCGGCCCAATCGGGGCTTGCGTCCGGTTCTCTGAGCGGCGTTTCGGTCCTCATATCCATATAGACGCACGACCCGCGCAAGTGATGCAGGAACACCGTACCGCGCTACCACGCGGCGGGTGCGCCCTGCATCGGTCCCACCAGCGTCTCGTCTTTGAGGGCGATGACGAGAAGCGGATCGACAGGAGGTTCTGAAATGAGGCCGGAAGACACAGGGACGCCGCCGCAGACGGAGTGCTGCCCGCCCGAGGAGCAAACCACGTGCTGTGAACCCGAGGACAAGCCGAAGTGCTGCGGCGCCGCCGCGGCCGGGGGAACCTGCGGATGCCGGTGATCGCTACGACCCCCGGCCGGCGGGCGGAGAGCGCGCTCGACGAGTTGGTCAGCGGCGAAGCCGCGGTTGGCACACCCCAGCGCGAACCTTCGCTAGACGCGATCTCTCTAACCGGCCTCACCAAGACATACGACGACGGGACGGAGGCCGTGCGAGGTATCTCCCTCACGGTTGATCCGGGAGAGGCATACGGACTCCTCGGTCCCAACGGAGCCGGTAAGTCGACGACGCTCGGAATGGTCGGGACCCTGGTTCGGCCAAGCGCCGGCACGGCGCTGGTCGCAGGCCTCGACGTCGTCGCCGAGCGCCACGCCGCCCGTCGCCTGATGGGATTCGCGATGCAACAGGCAGGCGTCGACGAGTTCGCCACCCCGCTCGAGCTGGTCGTTCTTCAGGGGCGGCTTCAAGGTCTGCCGAAGCAGGAAGCTCGTCGGCGGGCGCGGCTCCTTCTGCGGCTGATCGACCTCGACGATGTGGCCGACAAGCGCCTTTCCACCTTCTCGGGGGGCATGCAGCGCCGGGTCGACTTGATCTCGGCGCTGGTCCACCTGCCTCAGGTGGTGCTCCTCGACGAGCCAACGGAGGGCCTTGACCCGCGCAGCCGGGCCGCGATCTGGGACACGCTCGACGAGCTCCGTCGCCGGCTCGGCATGACGCTCGTCCTCACCACCCACTACATGGAGGAGGCGGACAGACTATGCGACCGCGTTGGGATCGTCGACCGCGGAGCCCTGGTCGTCGAGGGCAC
>Ga0126307_10000316_pt1 | contig 31332 bp, 26 predicted proteins | sample Plot28_FD_89955 | JGI IMG/M metagenome (GOLD analysis project Ga0126307, IMG submission 89955) | Serpentine soil microbial communities from UC McLaughlin Reserve, CA, USA - Plot28 | ecosystem: Environmental > Terrestrial > Soil > Grasslands | place: USA: UC McLaughlin Reserve, Lake County... | reverse complement strand
CGTCTTTCGTTGTGTCACTCACTTATACATTCTGTAACTCTGTTCGTCACTTTGCAGCTTTTAATTACTTTGCATAATGTCTTTTTATAATGACCAGCTGGGAGGACTGATTGAAATTAAAAAGCCGCCCAAACGTATTGTATCAGTAGTGCCTTCACAAACAGAATTATTGTACCATTTAGGTCTTGATTCGGAAGTTATTGGCATCACCAAATTTTGTGTGCATCCCGAAAAATGGTTTAGAACTAAAACAAGAATTGGTGGCACAAAGCAATTACACTTAGACAAAATAAAAGAATTACAGCCCGATTTAATCATTGCTAACAAGGAAGAAAATGCAAGGGAACAGGTTGAAGACCTTGCAAAACACTTCCCTGTGTGGGTCAGCGATATAAATAATTTAAAGGATGCTTTGGAGATGATAACCACTGTTGGAGAAATAACAGGCAAACGAAAACAAGCTCAATCATTAATTACACAAATTGAAACCAACTTTTCGGGACTTCCACATCCAACTCAAAAGACCAACTTCAGGACTGCCTACCTCATCTGGAAAGACCCGTACATGACCGTTGGAGGCGATACTTTTATTAACACCATGTTGGGTTATGGCGGTTTTGAAAATGTTTTTGCCGGTCAAGCCAGGTATCCGGAAATAACTATTGAACGACTCCAAACTGCTAATTGTCAATTCCTGTTTCTTTCATCAGAGCCCTATCCATTTCAACAAAAGCATGTTGATGAATTGCAAAAAAATTTACCTGACACAAAGACCATGTTGGTTGACGGAGAAATGTTCAGTTGGTATGGCAGTCGCCTGGTAAATGCACCTGCTTACTTTCACCAGATCAGGCAGGAAATAGAAGCTTTATCCTTATTTTAGACGATGGAGGAAAACGTTCAGCCATCCAGAAAAAAAACCTTCTACCCAATAAACAAAAGCCTGCGTACTTATTTAAAAACGCATGGTCGTGAAATAGCCTTACCCGTTTCCTATAAGGACCTTCTTAAGATAACCTTTTCGGTTCCTCTAAAAGATAAAGATGGCAAAGACACACTATGGGAAAAGGCTTTGTATGATATGCGGGAATGGGAGTTCATCAAAGAGGGTCTTATCAATTTGTATGCACTATTAAAAACGGAGGGTGATTATAGTTTCACCAAACACCTTGATGTTGCAAGAATTGATTATTGCACTTTTGGAAACTCCAACCCCTTCCGGATCAGGATCGTTAACCGTTATAATGACAACTACGATCATTATTATATAAAAAAAGAAGATGCTTCAAGAGTGTATGGACTGGAATTGGAGCACCTGCTTTCACCCAACCGTATTACATTTTTAACTGCTAAGGATACATTAGTGGAAGAGCATATTCCTGGCTTGCCCGGTGATGTTTTTATTAAAGACTATTTAGACCGTTCCGAAACAAACAAGATCAGGCTGGCCAAGGAATTTGTAAAGTTTAATGAACGCTGTTTCATTCGTTTATTAGGGGACATGAGAAGTTACAACTTTGTCGTAAACATTACTCCGGATATTGAAGATTACCAGTACCGCATCCGTGCTATTGATTTTGACCAGCAATGCTACGAAGGCAAAAAGAATTTATATCTACCTCAATTTTTTAAAGAAAACATTGATCTGGTAGAATTGACATTAAAGTATCTGAACCAGGATTCTATTGAACAATACCAGGCAGAAGAAAGAACCCTGATTGCTTATCGAATGGCAGCATCCCGCTACCGCATCAAAGATCTTTTGGATATTATGACAAAGGATGTTATTTCCACAGATGAAAAAAGAACACAACTAAGGCAGGAGCTGTCAGAACATTTTGGAAACAAACAATTCCTTCGGTGTAAGACCATGGGAGAAATAGTAAAACAGATTTTACGCTATACGCTTAAACCGCATCTTTCCCGAATTCAACGCAATCTTGGAAAAATCATAGACTGAGCGATTCATTATGTAATCCATTTATTATTACCATCTGCCTTATCTTAGCGCCTTTTTATACGATTGCCTGCTTTTGGGAATTCATTAAACAACAAACCCCGAAAGAATTACAAATGAAAAAATACAAACCCGGTGTGCTTTTTGGAAAAGAACTGGAAGCACTTTTAAAAGATGCCAAAGACAAGGGCTTTGCTTTACCAGCTGTAAACACTATTGGCACTAACAGCATCAATGCAACACTCGAAACCGCAGCAAAGGTCAACTCTCCTGTCATTATCCAGTTTTCCAACGGTGGGGCGCAATTCATTGCCGGCAAGGGAATGCCAAACGACCAGTTGCAGGGAAACATTTCAGGCGCTGTTTCAGGCGCTTTACATATCCATAATGTAGCAAAGTACTATGGTGTAGCTGTTGTGTTGCATACCGACCATGCTTCAAAAAAATGGTTGCCATGGGTAAGCGGAATGATTGATGCAGGAGAGCAGTACTTCAAAGAAAAGGGCCAACCTCTATTTAGCTCACACATGCTGGATCTTTCAGAGGAATCCATAGAAGAGAACATAGAAACTTCTATTCAATTTTTTAAGAGAATGGCGCCTCTTGGTATGGGAATAGAAATAGAATTGGGTGTAACCGGTGGCGAAGAAGATGGAGTAGACAACAGTGGAATTGAAAACGATAAATTGTATACACAACCCAAAGAAGTTGCTTATGCCTGGGAAGAACTAAAAAAAATCGGGAACCTGTATACCATTGCTGCTGCATTTGGTAATGTACATGGGGTTTACAAACCAGGCAATGTGGAGCTTCGTCCTGATATCTTACGCAATAGCCAGGAATATATTGAACAACATTTCAAAACTGAAAAAAAGCCGGTTTATTTTGTTTTTCATGGCGGTAGCGGCTCTCCTCAAAATCAAATTCGGGAGGCAATCAGCTATGGCGCAATTAAAATGAATATTGATACTGACTTACAGTGGGCTTTTTGGGATGGTATATTAGGCTTTTATAAAAAGAATGAAGGTTATCTGCAAGGGCAGTTAGGCAATCCTGAAGGAGAAGATAAACCCAATAAAAAATATTACGATCCCCGGGTTTGGTTGCGCAAGGCAGAAGAAAGTTTTTCCAAACGACTGGAGATTGCTTTTGATGACCTTAATTGCATCAATCGTAACGCTTAGAAATTCAAAGAAAATTTTTTTCACAAAACGCAACGATGCACCTGGTAATGGTTGTCATCTATGCGTCTTATTTTTACTTCTCCCTGATAGTTCTCTATCTACAGGTTTTGCTACTTTGCCTTCTTTGGTCAAAGCATATCTTTGCGACGTAATTAAAATCCTTAATAATTATGCCTGCAAAGATTACAAACCTATTAGGCGACAAGGCGGAATACTTCTTAAATCATACCTGCAAAACAATTGATAAGTCTACGCTTCATCTTCCTTCACCCGCGCATGTTGATGAAATCTGGATCAACAGTAATCGCAGCAACCAGGTATTACGCAGTCTGCAAAATCTTTTAAATCATGGACGCCTTGCCCGCACAGGTTACTGCAGCATCTTTCCTGTTGACCAGGGTATAGAGCACAGTGCCGGAGCTTCTTTTGCCCCTAACCCTATTTATTTCGATCCGGAGAACATTGTTAAACTCGCTATTGAAGGTGGTTGTAATGCGGTTGCCTCAACTTACGGAGTGTTAGGCATTATGAGTCGCAAGTATGCCCATAAAATTCCTTTTGTGGTAAAGATCAACCATAACGAATTTTTAAGCATGCCTAACAAATTTGATCAAACCTTGTTTGGCACTATTAAAAGCGCATGGGATATGGGAGCTGTAGCCGTAGGTGCTACTATCTATTGGGGAAGCGCAGAAAGTGCAAGACAATTGAAAGAAATTGCAGAAGCTTTTCAATATGCGCATGAGTTGGGTATGACAACCATCCTTTGGTGCTACCTGCGTAATAACGGATTTAAAGTTGATGGCGTAGACTATCACACCGCTGCCGACCTGACCGGGCAGGCTAATCACCTGGGCGTAACACTACAAGCAGATATCATCAAGCAAAAATTGCCAACTAATAATGGCGGTTATAACGCAACGAAGCATGGCAAAACACACAAACTGGTATATGACAAATTAACTTCAGATCATCCGATTGACCTTACCCGCTACCAGGTTTTAAATTGTTTTAGTGGCCGTGTTGGATTAATTAATAGCGGTGGAGAAAGCAAGGGAGCGAGTGACCTGGTTGATGCTGTAACAACGGCAGTTATTAATAAACGTGCCGGCGGTATGGGATTAATATTAGGCCGAAAAGCATTTCAACGTCCTTTCGAAGATGGTGTGAAAATGTTAAATGCGATACAGGATGTTTATTTAGATGACTCAATAACCATTGCATAAGAAACTTTAAAACTAAAAAGAAGCCTCGCATTGCGAGGCTTCTTTTTGTTTAGTATTTAGAAATTAATTTCTTGACTTTTGAGGCAACCTGTTCTTTTGCTGCTTTGGTACGTATGCATACGCCGGCTTAGGTCTTTTTCCTCCAAGTAAAAGTGATAATAGCTTTTTTAACATTTCTGGGTTTTTATGGTTGAGAAATTTTTGTTTTTTCTCCAGAATATTGGCATTGGCTCTTCTGTAATATTACGAACGAATTTTGTAGAAAGTTTGAAGAATCGACGAAAAAAAGAACTTTTAACAGCTTTTATCAAAAATGCCATGCGATTCATGATCTAAAACCTTTCTTATTATAAATCCAAAGCTCGTCTTAGGGCACTTACTTCATTCGCATCAATAGCTGGATTAGTATAACTTTCCTCACTGGCGGCAAATGCCGGGTGAATGTATTCCATCCCGCTCTTTATTTTACTCCTCAAAGAAGAATGAAATTCAACAGCGCCAGTTTTATCTCTTAATTCTTTTATGTTTTCTTTGCGAACCCCGCTTCCGGGCATAATGGTAATTCTTTCATCCGCCGCCTTTACTAATTGCGCAATGAGACCAACACCTTGCGGTGCTGTCATCTGTTGTCCGGAAGTAAGAATCCTTTGGCAACCTATTTCTACCAAATCCTCCAACGCTTCAAAAGGATCTTTGGACCGGTCAAAAGCCCGGTGAAAAGTTACTTCCAACGGGTAGGCAGCTTGCACCAACTTTGAAACTCTTTTTATATCGATGCTCCCATCTTTGTTAAGCAAGCCAACAACAACGCCGTCGCAGCCCAATTGTTTGAATGCCTTGACATCCTCCATCATTATGTTATATTCATCATCGGTATATAGAAAGTCTCCTCCCCGTGGGCGAATGATTGGAAATAAGGCCACTTTAAATGCTTCGCGACATTGCTTTACCGTACCAAAAGAAGGAGTGGTGCCTCCTTCTGTCAAAGCAGCACATAATTCAATCCTGTCAGCACCGCCTTCAACGGCTGATTTGGTAGTGATAAAGTCAGCAGTAGCATTTTCAATAATGTACTTCAAGTCTTTACAATTTTATTTCAGGCATCTATGATAATTCTGATCTCATGAATAAATGCTTTTTGCATCAAACACCTGGTTTCCCATTTTACTGTGTACGGCGTAGGTAAACCCTTTTTGCAGAGCATATCCTCCATAACCACCCTTGGTATTTACAGCAATGAACCCAACCTGTACGTCTTTTGCTTTATTGCCTCTCTTCCTGACAATACGTTCAACTGTTTTTTTGCAGGCCAGCTCAGGGTTCAGTCCCTGCCGCATTAACTCCACTACAGTATGAGAACCACAAATGCGTATTACTTCCTCTCCAACGCCTGTAGAAGTAGCAGCGCCTACTTCATTATCGACAAAAAGGCCAGCACCAATAATAGGAGAATCGCCAACACGGCCTCTCATTTTAAATGCCATGCCACTGGTAGTACAGGCACCACTTAAATTTCCCGAAGCGTCTAAAGCAATCATTCCAATAGTATCATGGTTATCACGCTGCCCGGGTTGATTTTTTTGTTCCAATAATTTCGGAATGGTCATGGGATCATATTTCGATGTTTTCAACCATTCCTGCCAAACTTTTTCGCTTTCGGGCGTTAAAAGATTTTCCATTTTATAACCATTTGCCAAAGCAAACTGTAAAGCTCCTTCACCGGCTAATTGCACATGAGGTGTTTTCTCCATTACAAGTCTTGCAATTTTTATTGGATGCATAATACTTTCTAAAAACATGACAGCTCCACAATTTCCCTGCTCGTCCATGATACAGGCGTCCAATGTTACTTTGCCATCCCGGTCCGGTAAGCCACCATAACCTACACTCTGATCCGTTGGATCACTTTCCGGCACCTGCACCCCAGCTTCAACGGCATCTATAGACCTGCCACCTTTTCCCAGGATACCCCAGGCCGCGGCGTTGGCTTTTACATTGTCCCCCCATGTGGCAATAACAACGGGATTATCTTTGACATTAATTACTACCTGGTGAGGTTCGTTACTTCTTTTGAATAAAATTCCAACAGAGCTTAAAGCGGTGGTGTGTAAGAACCGGCGACGTGTGAACATAATTTCTTGTACAATGTTTGTTAGGTAATATGGGGATGGGATATGAAACTATCGAATTTGGGAATATATAACAAAATCAAGGATTATGATTCTATTGGCCGACTTGCCTGACCTGACAGATCCGGCTTTACTTACAGCTCTTTTGACATTGACTGTCCTGGAAATTATTCTTGGAGTGGATAACATTATTTTCATCTCGATTGTTTCTAATAAACTTCCGCAGCATCAGCAATCAAAAGCCAGGACCTTGGGCCTTTTATTTGCCATGGTATTCAGAATTATTCTTCTGCTTACCATTACCTGGATAATTGGACTAACAAGTACAATTTTTACAATAAATTTTATAAAAGACAACGGTCAGCCCATTGGCATTAGCTGGAAAGATATTATTCTGCTGCTTGGGGGCATTTTCCTTGTCTTTAAAAGCACACTGGAAATTCACCAAAAGCTGGAAGTAGCAAGAAAGCCCGCACAAACTGTTGCCCCTTCCCTGTTCAGCGCTGTCATTTTTCAAATTGTTATGGTAGATGCAGTATTTTCTTTTGACTCTATTCTCACTGCAATAGGACTTGTAGATAATGTATGGATCATGATTGCCGCCGTCGTTATATCAATGCTGATCATGATCTTTTTTTCAGGTATGATAAGCAAGTTTATCAATAAGCATCCAACCTTGCAAATACTGGCTTTGGCGTTCCTCATTATGATAGGCGTGATGCTGATAGCAGAAGGCTTTCATCAAAAAATTAATAAAAGTTATATCTATACAGCTATTGCCTTTAGTCTTATTGTTGAACTTATTAATATGCGGCTAAGAAAAAACCGGCAACATATTGATTTGAACAATGAAGAGCTGTAGGTGGCAAAATGACAGAAAATAATAAGGGCATCGTTTTTGAAGTTTAAACATTGATTTAAATATTGTAATAGCAAAATATGAGAATAGAAGTTGTTTCAGGAAGCCCTAGGCAAGTTAGCGTTACACGACGACTGGCACTTTACCTCCAAAAAAGGTTAAGTGAGAACACAGAACATGAAATTGGTCTGATTGATTTAAGAGAACACGAGTTACCCCTTGTGCAAAAAGTATTTACAGCTGCATATGAGGTGCCCGATGAGCACAGAGATTTAGCAGAGCGGATGTTTAATGCGGATGCTTTTGTTATTGTGACCCCTGAATATAACGGTAGCTACTCTCCTGCTATGCAGAATATGTTTGACAATTTTCCCAAACAGCATCACAAAGTGTTTGGATTGGCAACTGCTTCACCCGGCGCTTTGGGTGGAATAAGAGCAGCCATGCAATTGCAGCAATTTGTGATGGCCTTGTTTGGTATTCCCTCACCTTATATGTTGGTGACACCACAGATTGATAAGAAATTCGATGCTGAGGGAAATCTTATTGATCCGTCCTTCCAGAAAAGCATTGACACATTCATAAAAGAGTTTTTATGGCTGGCTGAGAAACTTGTAGAAGAAAAAGTGGATGTATAAGTTTTGTGATCAGCATCAGCACGTTTATCAGCTTTTCTTGCGTCGCACTCTTGTACTTGTCTAACTCTGTTCAGCAACAAGAGTATTATATTTTGATCTATTGAAAGAGTAGCAAGGAACAAATGTATGGAACGGTACACGAGCCTGTTCTATAATCCATCTTTGAGAAATTAGTGGTTAACTGATTCAATAAATTAAACAATAAGGAGAAATAAAATGAAAACCGTTATTCATAAAGCAGAAACACGTGGTCATGCTAACCATGGATGGCTTGACTCGTGGCATACCTTTTCTTTCGCTGGTTATCACAATCCTGATCGCGTTCACTTTGGTGTTCTAAGAGTACTGAACGATGACACCGTAGCACCGGGCATGGGCTTTGGTAAACATCCTCATGACAATATGGAGATCATTTCCATTCCGTTGGAAGGAGATCTTGAGCATGGAGATAGCACAGGAACAGTTGCCGTTATAAAACAAGGCGATGTACAGGTGATGAGTGCCGGAACCGGAATTATTCACTCCGAAAAAAATAAAAACAACAACCAGCAAGTTAAGTTTCTGCAGATATGGGTGTTCCCCAATAAAAAAAATGTTCAGCCCCGTTACGATCAGAAAACATTTAGCGACGCAGATAAGCAAAACAAATTAGCTACCGTTGTTTCACCCGTTGGAACTAATGACGGCGGTGTTCAACTACACCAGGATGCCTGGTTTCATTTGGGCAAACTGGACACTGGGACTGAGCTGAGCTACGATGTAAAGAAAAAGGGAAATGGCGTGTATGCCTTTGTCTTAAACGGTGATGTAACCATTAATGAAATTGCATTAAACCATCGTGACGGGTTGGGAATCAGTGACACCGATTCGTTATCACTTAAAGCAGACAGTGCTGCAGAAATTTTATTAATGGAAGTACCAATGAATTAAGGAGATTATATGTCTTACAGAAATGCAAAAATACACACCGAACTCCGGCATTTTAATGTTGGTCCTTTTAAAGTTAAACAACCACTTCCCAACAACGAGTTAGATAGTGTCAGCCCTTTCATACTCCTACACCATGGTGGACCGACACATCATGCTCCCGGAGAAATTAAAGCACGGCTAAGTCCTCACCCGCACAGGGGTTTTGAGCCAGTGACATTTTTATTCAGTGGCAAGCTTCACCATAAAGACAGTACAGGCAGTGAAGGATTTTTAGAAACCGGGGATGTACAGTGGATGACCGCCGGCAGTGGTATCATTCACAGTGAAGGCCCTTCAGCAGCCTTCGCCAGCGAAGGCGGCGACATGGAGATAATACAACTTTGGGTAAACCTGCCCAGGGATTATAAAATGACAAAGCCGGGATACCAGGACATTAAAAAGGAAACCATCCCAACCCTGGAGGAAAATGGGTTTACGATGAAAATTGTAGCCGGCGATTATAAAGGCCACAAAGGCCCGGCTTCTACCTTCACACCCATTGTTGCCATGATGGTGCAATTTAAAAGCGGAGCTTCCACAATAATAAAACTGCCTAAGGCCTACAATGTACTTGCTTACGTATTAGATGGAACTGTAGAATCAAATGGCTCTAAAATTGATGCACTTCAAATGTCTGTATTTGATCATGATAGTGAACAAATAGAGATAACAGCATTAAAAGATGGCAGGTTATTGTTTCTTGGAGGTGAACCAATTAACGAACCTGTTGTCAGTTATGGCCCGTTTGTTATGAACTACCCTGGTGAAATCAAGCAAGCCATTATGGACTATGAAACCGGAAAAATGGGAGTATTGGACAACTAACCATTAAAAAAAAGTTATGGATACAAGAACTTCTTTTACGCAGGCGCACCTTGAAAATAAACTTTGGGCAAATGAACTGGAGTTTTATCGTGATGAAATCAACATCTACCAAATACACCAGGAGGACGCCATTGTAAGAAATACGAGCCTGCAACAATCAGACAAGGCCGATCATTTTCAAAACCAGTTTGCACGACACAAAGACTTTATTGACCAGCTGGAAAATGAATTAATAGCTGCCGAACAACAAATGGCCACTTATGCCCAAACCGATACTACCATTGACCTCGACGAAGTAATTGTTGCGGATCATTTTCAATTCAAAGAAAGAGTAGAATCTTTCAAAAGGGAATATCAAAACCTTAAAAACGACTTCAAAAGATTTGAAGTAGAATGGATGTAGAAGAAAAAAGCTGATATAAATCATGCTATAACAAAAGTCTGATCAACAGGCACTGAAGGAAGATATAGTTGCTTTACATAAATACAATTTTATGTTTCCAACTGTTTCCATCCGTAGCCTGCATCTTGAATATCAACTGTGGGTTCGTGAGCTGGTCTTTTACAAGGAAGAAATAAAAATCTTTGAAGATCACCTCGAGGCCGTTAATAATAAAAACACAAAGAAAACTGTAAGAGCACAGGTAGAACACTTTCAAAACCAGTTCGTTCTTCAGAAGGAAGTCATTGATATTTTAAAACACAATCTGAACACAAGTGAGAAACAGCTTGCTTCCTTTGTATATGACATGTCAGGTATGGGCCTTGAAAGCATAAAAATGGATAACCATCCAAAGCTGCGTGAGGACATGATCACTTTTAGAAAACTTTATAAAGAATTAAAACAGGATTTCAGGCGTTTCGAATCAGAATGGATGTAAAGCTAACACATTACAAGCGGTGAGCTGCAGAAATGGCTAGCTTCATTGATAAACTTGTAATATAGCAACATGCAAACACAGTTATTTCCTGCTGCTGAAAGAGGCATTAAAGATATAGGCTGGCTAAAAAGTAATTTCTTTTTCAGCTTCAGTGAATATTATCAACCGACCAAATCGGCATTTGGGACCCTTCTTGCTTTCAATGATGATTACGTGGAAGCAGGCAAAGGCTTTGGGATTCATCCGCACATGAACATGGAGATCATTTCCATCATGCTGAATGGCAGTATGAACCATAAAGACAGTATGGGTTATAGTAATATCGTGCACCAGGACTGGGTTCAGATCATGAGTGCAGGCAGCGGATTAAGGCATGAAGAATATAACGTTGGCGAAAATGAAGTAAACTTTTTGCAGATATGGATTCAACCAAAACAACAGAACATAAGCCCACGCTACCAGTTCCGTAATTTTCCAAAGGGAAAAAGACGGAATACATTACAAACTATTGTTTCGCCCGAAGAAGGCCTTTCTCACTGCTGGATCAATCAAAATGCCAAACTAAGTTTAGGGTTTTTTGATGCAGGCCACCGGGTTGAGTATAATTTAAACCCTGTAAACAAATGCCTCTTTATTTTTTCTATCAAAGGTTCCATCACAATCTCAGGCAACCACTTGCCGCAAAGAGATGCAATGGGAATCTGGGATACAGGAAAAATTGAAATAGAATGTGCAGAGGTCTGTGAATTTTTAATTATCGAAACACCGATCAACCAGAAATAGTTCCTCGCCCAAATATGGTAAGCTATAGGTCACACATTAATTTCCTGACCGTGAACTTATTTCTAACCTGCCAATTATTACCTCGCTTGTATTTCCACATAACATCATCACAAAAACTTAATTTGTGACATTATAAAAAATGATCTTATGCGAACAGGGCTCAGCCTCTTTACTTTATTTTTAATCACAATTACCTCTTATTGTCAGACTGCTATTATTCCTCAACCCGTTAGTGTACAATCAAAGCCGGGGAAGTTTACTATCACTAAAAAGACAGTTATTGCAGCAAGGGATGAAGAAGATAAAAAAACCGCAAAGCTTTTGAACGAATATTTGCAGGAGGTTTATGGGTTCAAATTGGATGTAGATAAACAGGAAGGAAAAAATTATATAAGTTTCACTACAAAAAAATTTATTAAAGCACCCGATAAGGATGCTTACACGTTGAATGTAACAACTAATGGTGTCAGCATGGAAGGAGATACATATGCCGGAACATTTTATGGAATGCAAACCTTGCTGCAATTGTTGCCGGTTCAAGCCGGTGCATCGTTAGCCATTCCTTTGGTTAGCATACAGGACTATCCACGGTTTGATTACCGGGGTATGCACCTGGATGTAGGTCGTCACTTCTTCCCTGCTGCTTTTATAAAAAACTATATTGATTACCTGGCCCTGCACAAACTAAATTATTTCCATTGGCATTTAACAGAAGACCAGGGCTGGAGAATTGAAATAAAGAAATATCCAAACCTTACTACAGTTGGCGCATACAGAAATGGAACCATCATTGGGCGCAATCCCGGAACGGGAAATGACAATACACGTTACGGCGGATTTTACACCCAGGAAGAAGTAAAAGACATTGTTCGCTATGCAGCCGACCGGCACATTACCGTTGTTCCTGAAATTGAAATGCCGGGTCACTCTTCTGCAGCCATAGCTTCTTATCCCTGGTTGAGCTGTTTCCCCGAGGAGGAAACGGTGATTCGCATGCATCCTTCAGAAACAAGTAAAAAAACAACCGGTAAAAAAGTACAGGAAGCGTGGGGCGTTTTTGATGACGTCTATTGCGCCGGTAATGATTCTACTTTTCTTTTTTTACAAAACGTGATAGATGAGGTATTACCCTTGTTCCCATCAAAATATATTCATGTAGGAGGTGATGAATGTCCAAAAGCTAATTGGAAAAGATGTCCTAAATGCCAGGCAAGAATGAAACAATTAGGATTAAAAGATGAGCATGAATTACAGAGTTATTTTATCCAACGGATGGAAAAATATATTAATGAAAACGGAAAAACATTAATAGGCTGGGATGAAATATTGGAAGGCGGCTTAGCACCCAAAGCAGTTGTAATGAGCTGGCGTGGTGAGAAAGGCGGAATAGAAGCTGCCAATCAAAACCATAACGTGATCATGACTCCGGAAAAACCTGTTTATTTCGATCACACACAAACAAAGAATGAAGATTCTCTTGTGATCGGGGGATATAATTCCATTGACGCTGTTTATGCGTATGAGCCTATTCCAAAACAACTTTCGTCAGAAGCGGCAAAATATGTGTTAGGCGCCCAGGCTAATTTATGGACAGAATATATAAGCAATCCCGCCAAAGTACAATACATGATCTTTCCGCGAATGAGTGCTTTATCAGAAGTGTTATGGAGTCCAAAGGAAAAAAAGAGTTGGAACGATTTCGAAAAGCGGTTAGAAACTCAATTCAAAAGATATGATCTATGGAAGGTAAATTATAGCAAGGCTTATTATGATGTGAAGGTTTCGCTTATGCCCACTTCAAATTACCAGGGTTTACAATTAACAGCAGAACCAAGGAACAAGAACGGAACTGTACGTTATGAAGTTGCAGGACAAGCACCTGTAATTTATACAAAGCCGGTTATGATAAATAAGAACAACGACGTGGCTGTAGCTTATTATATGAATAACCGTTTAGTAAACCGGGTTCCTTTATCCATTTCTTTCAACAAAGCCACAGGTAAAAAAATTTCCATTACTAACACACCCAATGAAAGGTACCCCGGACAAGGCGGTGCTTTCAGTTTGGTAAACGGTGTATATTCAAGAAAAGGCCTTAGCCATCCTGACTGGCTGGGTTGGATTGGCGATGACCTGGAAGCTACCATTGATCTTACTAAGAAAGATGATTTTTCTTCTGTCAAAATTCATACAAACGAACAAAATGGTAGCCGGATTTATTTGCCACAATATGTGGAAGTGTTGACTTCCAATGACGGTCAGAATTTTACTTCAGTCGGCAAGTCAAATGAGTTTGTAAAGGACACTTTAACTATGGGTTGGATTACGGTTACATTTCCGGCACAATCTGCCCGGTACCTTAAAGTGCTTGCAAAAAATTATGGTATGATACCAGATGGCAAACCAGGAGCCGGCAACAAAGCATGGCTAATTATTGACGAAATACAAGTTGATTGATTTGCTTTTCAATTGCTGTAGTAGCCTTAGAAATTAATAATGTTTATATTCTTCGCTTGCCACTAGGATAACGAACCAATTCTTTTATTGCTTGATCAGAATAGTGGGAGTTTTCTTCATCAAAGCCAATCTCCTCAGGATATACATTTTTTCACAGCAATGCCATGCTTCATAGAATTGCCAAACGATGAAGGGAGTGACACAACAAACGCTGATAGCAGTAACAATGTTTGTCAAAAAAAACATTCAACTTTTGTTCTATGTCATAACAGTTCCATCAAATCATTTCATGTCTTTATCTTTATCCCGTTTAAGTAAACCTGGCATAACCAATGACCGATAATAATTTAATCGACGCTTTTGAGAGAATTCCAGTTAAAATTTTTCCCGATGCTAAAGAAGGATCGAAATATGCAGCGGCTGAAATTGCCCGGCTGATCCGCGATAAACAATCACGAAATGAAAAATGTGTTTTAGGACTTGCTACCGGTTCTACCCCAAAGAATGTTTATGCAGAACTGGTACGATTACACAAAGAAGAAGGGTTAAGTTTCAAAAATGTAGTCACCTTTAACCTTGACGAATACTATCCCATAGAAAAAGACGCCTGGCAAAGTTATAACGCTTATATGCACCGTCTTTTGTTTGATCATATAGACATCGACAACAATAATATTCATATTCCTAACGGGCAATTGCGGAAAGACGAGATCAAAAAACATTGCGTAGAATATGAACGCCAGTTAGAAGAGGCAGGAGGAATAGACCTCCAGGTTCTTGGTATTGGTAATAACGGGCACATCGGTTTCAACGAACCGGGTTCAAGCATACATTCCAAAACAAGGTTGATCAACCTCGAAAACAATACACGGTTGTCAAACGCTTATGAATTTGCCAATATTTCAGACGTGCCCCGGCTGGCTTTAACCATGGGTATAAGCACCATTCTAAAAGCCAAACGGATTGTTCTTTTAGCGTGGGGCCCAACCAAAGCTCCGGTCGTACAAAGGTCAGTTGAAGGACATGTAACTGAGAGTGTGCCTGCCAGCTTATTGCAACAACACAGCGACTGTACTTTTATTATTGATCAAGTTGCGGCGTCTGAGCTCACCCGTTTCAAGTCCCCATGGCTTACAGGTGAAATTGAATGGACATCAAGGATGATAAAAAAGGCCGTTGTCAACATGGCTTTGAAACTAAACAAACCGATTCTTTCCTTAACCAATAATGACTACAACGAATTTGGCCTGGGCGACCTGATCGTTGAAGAAGGTGACGCCTACGAGATTAACCTGCAGGTTTTTTATATGATGCGGGATACTATAACGGGATGGCCTGGAGGCAAGCCCGATGCTCACTTACCTACACACCCCGAGCGGTCAGAACCTTATCCTAAAAGAGTGATCATCTTCTCCCCTCACCCTGATGATGACATTATAAGTATGGGTGGAACTTTTCAGCGACTGCATGACCAGGGACACGATGTGCATGTGGCCTACCAAACGTCAGGAAATATTGCGGTAACCGACGAATTTGTTACCCGCTTTCTCGACTTTGCTGTAGGCTTTGAAGAAATAGCAGGCATTAACAATAACAAGTCCGAAAAGATCTTTGAAGAAGTACGTAACTACTTGTCCCGAAAAAAAAACAACCAGGTAGATACAACACAAATACGGGCTATTAAAGGATTGATCAGGCAATGCGAAGCAAAAGCAACCTGTCGTTATATAGGAATACCAGAATCAAATATCTATTTTCAAAACCTTCCTTTTTATGAAACGGGAACTATTGAAAAAAAACCAATGAGTGAAGAAGACATAAGGATCACAATAGATTTATTGCGTCAACTAAAACCCCAACAAATATTCTGCGCGGGGGATCTGGCTGATCCGCATGGAACGCATAAAGTATGTTTGGATGTAGTGCTGGAATCGCTGAGCAGAATAAAAGCTAAAGGCGAAAATTGGGTGAACCACTGCTGGCTATGGTTGTACAAAGGTGCCTGGCAGGAATGGAATATTGATGAAATAGAAATGGCTATACCTATGAGTCCCGACCAGGTACTAAAAAAACGCTATGGGATTTTCATTCACCAGTCGCAAAAAGACATGGTGCCATTCCAGGGAAGCGATTCAAGGGAATTTTGGCAAAGGGCGGAAGAAAGAAATGCAGCCACGGCTAACTTATATGCACAGCTCGGTCTTACACACTATGCAGCAATGGAAGCATTTGTAAGATGGAACTATTGATTTTCCTTAAATAAATTTTAAAACTCCGGCCATTATGCCCGCCTTGCCCTTTTATAGGCCCGATTTTTTATTTTCGTAAACTGAATGGAAGTAACAACATCCTTTAAAGAACTAACATGGAACGATACTATGAAGGATGAGTCCTTCAAAGTCAAGTTGTACATTGGCATAGCCTTGCTGCTCACGGTATTAATCAGCTTCCCATTTTTTTTCCAATATATTGAGTTGCGCGAAGGCCAGGTCTTAGACGATATAGTTCTTGATCAAATCACAGCACGGGATGTATCTGTTCCTATCTTCACCATTATATGGGCTACCACCTTGCTCATTTGTATCCGTAGCATACAAAGTCCTGCCTTTTTCGTAACTGTTATGTATGCATTTATCCTGCTGTCTGTAAGCCGCTTTTTTACTATCTATTTTGTACCATTAAATCCTCCCGACGGACTAATTCCTTTGATTGACCCCATCAGCAACAGTTTCTATGGTAAATCGTATGTAACGAAAGATCTTTTTTACTCTGGTCACACGGCTACACAATGTCTATTTTTTTTGTGCTTTCGTCGAAAATTTGATAGGTACATTGCACTTTTCTGTACTATTGCAATCGGTGTTTTAGTACTGGTTCAGCATGTTCATTATACAATTGATGTTTTAGCTGCACCGGTTTTTGCCATCATTTGCTTTTTGATCGCAAAGAAAATAGTAAATTCGAAGCCAATATCAATAATAGAACCAATTGAACGTTAAGAGATTAGTGAAGATTGGTCGATTGTTTTTAACTCAAATTGCCTTTTGGCAGGTTTTTAAAAAGTACAAACCATGAACAAGCTGCAGGTCCCGCACTTCACTCTTACGAATAAACTAACTCAGGAACAACAACACTTTTTTGATAAAAACGGGGTGATCATTTTCAAGAAGTTCATCAGCCGCGAAATGGTTGACGTTTTTATTAAAGAAACGCAAAGATTGGAAAAGGAATGGCTAGATGCAGGCACGGAAAAGGTAAACGGAATTCCTTTAAAATTTGGCAAGGATGAGAACGATAAAAGGGTCATCCAAAGACTTTGTTTTATATCGAAATATAGCCCGGTTATTCATGAATTTTTACAAGAACCCCGCTTCCAGGCTTTACTGGATCTTGTAAAACCGTACGAAGGCCGTATAGGCGAGGATGAAAAAGACGGTCTTGTTCTCAATAATTATATCAGAACTCCCAATAGCGCCTTTTCCCAAATGGGGTGGCATACCGATAGCCCGCGCGACCTTTTTATGGGGCAACGCATCATGCCCATGTTAAATGTAGGCATCCATTTAGATACGGTTCCTTTCGAAAATGGCGGTCTTCGTTTTTTACCAGGTACCCATAAACAAGGGATGCTTCGCTTGCTGTTTGGCAAAAAATATTTTATCGATCACAGACCTGATCCAAGGGAAGCTGGGTTAGACATTGACGCTGGTGACCTTACTGTTCATGATGGCCGTTTATGGCACAGGGTACAACAGTCGCCTTATTATGGTGAGAAAAGCAGGCGCCGTGTAATGTATGTACCTGTAGTGACAGGTAAGTACATGCCCAAAGACAAAAACAGCAAGACGCCTTTCTATCATAGGTTTGCTTCCACTGTTCAGAATTAATCAACACTTATGTCATTTGCTTTAATAACCGGTGCCAGTAAGGGCATAGGAAAAGCTATTGCCCTGCAATTGGCTTCCCAAAAAAAAGATTTGCTTTTAATAGCCCGTAACGAGGCCCAACTGCAGGAACTTTGCGCACAGGTACAAAAAGAATTTGGCGTGAAAGCCCATTATCTGGCCCTCGACCTTTCTCAAAAAGATGCAGCCAAAAATGTTTGGGAGTGGTGCCGTCAAAATAATTATATCGTTGACGTTTTGGCAAACAATGCTGGTTACGGGCTAAGCGGTGCATTTGATAAATATTCCCTGGAAGAGCACCTGAACATGATGCAGTTGAACATGAATGTGGTGATAGAACTCACCTATTATTTTCTACCCCAATTAAAACTACAACCGAAAGCCTACATACTTAATATAGCTTCTTCGGCTGCCTACCAGGCTGTGCCGTTCTTAAGTTTATACGCGGCCTCCAAATCTTTTGTATTACAGTTTTCCAGGGGATTACACTATGAACTGGTGAATACCAATGTGTCGGTTACCTGTGTTACTCCCGGTGCTACGGATACCAATTTTGTTGACCGGGCAAACATTGGAGCAAAAGGATTGGAACTAGCCAAAAAATTCAACATGCAGGCTGACGCCGTTGCTAAAATTGCTGTAGAGGGAATGTATAAAGGCAAAACCGAAGTTATCACAGGCTTTCTCAATAAGGTCGGTGCAGCGCTGGCCTGGCTATTACCAAAGAAAGCAATTGAAAAAGCTTCTGCAAAAATTTACCAGTAAGCATAAGGCATTTCATTTTCACTTATATTTGCCACCCAAAATAAAAGGCCCCGTAGCTCAACTGAATAGAGTATTTGACTACGGATCAAAAGGTTCCAGGTTTGAATCCTGGCGGGGTCACTTCAGTAGGTTTTTGGCAGTTCGTAAAAGAACTGCCATTTTTATTTTCCTTTAAAAGGACCCGCTGTAGCTCGATCAGTTGATAACGCGTTCACTCTTGGTGTTTAAACTATTTTATTTGTTTACACTAGGTAATGCCATCAGGAAAGACAGGATTTTGCAGTTTTGTATTCCATTGGTTCGATATCTGCAAAATACAAAAGGTATCCAGGACTTTGCCAAACGCACAACCTTTCACCTGAGCGTTAACTTGATTGAATAAAAAATTGTTACCTACTTCAGTCCCGGAGCACAGGCCGCCCTCAACAATAATTGAGGCTTTGTGCCCGGAAATGGAATTCAACCTTTGGTCTGACCAAAAACCTCAAATGGCTTATACTGACCAACATTTTGTAAATTACTTTTCATGAATAAATCACCCGATGGGGTAAAAGGCTGAGGCCTTTCGGGCATCATTTATAATGGACCTGGCCTGCGTCTTCAAATGCTAACGAACACCATCCATAAAACCATTTTTTTTGCGGCCTTCCTTTGCTGCGGATATGCTATTTGTGCACAACAAACTATTTTCGAACTAAGGGGTGACTTAAACAAAGCAACCTCCGCAAGGGCCAGTGCGGACGCATGTTTCAATCTTTCTAAAAAACATGCCGATGCTCTGAAAATCGATTCAGCTTTTTACTACGCTGAGAGGATAAAGCAATTTAGTGAAAAGGATAAATACGAGACCGGATTTGGCAAATATCATCTCGCCTTGTCGCTGGCATTTCATTACAGGGGGTTGACCAATAAAACAAAGAAAAATGCTTTGGAAGCCATCGAGATTTTTACCAGACAAAAAGAGTATTCCCTTCTTGGCATGGCTTATTGGCAAAGCGCTGTTGCATTAGGCATATCAGATAGTATGGAATTATCCAGAAAAACTTACTGGACATCCATTTATTTTTTGAAGATTGCCCGCGACGACCACCATCTTTTCAGAACTTATTTCTGGCTGGCACGTAGCTATGATAATACATCAGATTATGACAGCGCTGCTGGTTACTATATCAAATCACTACAACTGGCGGAGCAATCCGGCGAGCCCTTTAAGATTTATGCTGCCGCTACAGAACTTGGTAAAACTTTTTTAAACTTACGCGACGCGGCGAAGGGTTATTACTACCTGGATTTTGGCTTAAAAAACAGAACACCTGCAGCAAACAAAGTTGGGGTTTGGATGTATTTAGGCAAATATGCAACCTGCCTTAGTCTCCTGCATGATTTTGCAAGAGCTGATTCTGCTATCAGAGAATTTGAAAAATTGACGAGACAGTATAACGACAGATGGGGTTGGATTACGCTGGACAAGTTAAAAGGCATACAGGAATATGAAAAACAAAATTACGCAGAGGCATTGGGCTATCTCAGGACGGCGTATAGTAATGTAGGTCAGATTCAAATTCACAAAGGTGATATTAAGGATGTTGTATTTAGTCTTGCAAAAACCGAGTATAAAATGCAGAGATATGACAGCGCTATCTTACACCTGCAGTATGCAGCGAAACTGTCACGTTCGACAAAGGCTTTGATCGATGCAATAGAAGCAGATTTTCTTTTGTCTGAATCATTTGAAAGGATCAATATGCCAGATTCTGCGCTTCACTATTTCCGGAATTATTCCTACCTCAAAGATTCGGTGCTTACTCTTGAGAAGCAAAAAATGATCACTGAGGTTACTGCGCGGTATGCATCGGAAAAAAAAGAACAGGAAATTAAAATGCTTGAAAAAGAAAGTGAAGCCAGTTCATACCTGCTGCAATTAAGAAATCAGCAAATAGATAAGCAGCAGCTGGAAGATGAAAAAAAATCCCAGCAACTGGACCTTGCACTAAAACAAAACGAGATCAACAAACTGGATGCTTTTCAAAAGGCACTCAATCTCGAGAATGAAAAAAAGGAAAATGAGAAAAAGCACGCAAGACTGAAGTTGCTTGAAAAAGAAGCCGCTTTCCAAAAACTCTTTGCTTCTCAACAAAACCAGCAAAAAAAAATAGCCTGGATTTGTGCAGCAGCGATATTGATGTTCGCCAGTTATTTGATCTACAGATATATGCGCAGAAAACAATGGCAAAACCACCAGGAAGTTTTAAACGAAAGACTGCGCATCAGCCGTGAGCTGCATGACGAAGTTGGCTCAACCCTTAGTGGTATTGCAATGTACAGCCACCTGACAAGGGAACAGATCAAAGCAGACAAAAGAGAAGAGGTAGACAAATCTTTGAATAGTATCCAGCAATCAGCCGGCGAAATGATCGGCAAACTCTCTGATATCGTATGGCTGGTGAATCCGGAAAAAGATTCTTTTCAAAGGCTTATTGAACGGCTTGAGGAATTTGCTTCAGATATCGCAAGAACAAAAAACATCGAACTGAAAGTAAATCTTGAAGAGAAACTAATGGAGCAAGACTTGCCCGTAGACAAACGCCGCAGTATTTACCTTTTCTGTAAGGAAGCCATCACCAATGCGGTCAAATACAGCAATGCGGATTCTATAGAGTTAACGATGAAAGAAATGGATAATAAAAAAATTGGTTTTTTTATAAGTGATAATGGGAATGGCTTCGATCCATTGAAAGTGCGAAAAGGAAATGGACTGTTGAATATGCAGGAAAGAGCCAAAAAACTGAATGGACAATTTTTGTTAGAAACGGCGCCGGGACAGGGTACCACTATCTCACTGATTTATAAAATCACCTGATGTGGTATTGCTAAAGAAAAAAAGCTGGTAAATCTTTGATCTTTAATGGAAGCAATACATGTAGCCATATTTGAAGACAATAAGCTGTTGAGAGATGCTTTGCAGGCTATTTTCCAGGGTACACCGGGATATAACTGTTGTGGTGTTTTCGCAGATGGCAACCGCTGGGAATCTGATATAAAACGCAGCAGACCGGATGTGGTGCTGATGGATATAGAAATGCCCGGTTTAAATGGGATAGAAGTCACAAAACAAGCCAGTGGAAAATTTCCGCAAATCAAATTTCTTATCCAGACTGTTTTCAATGACAATGAGAAAATATTTTCAGCCCTTTGTGCGGGGGCTTCAGGCTATATTCTAAAAACCGATCCGCCATACAAATATCTGGAAGCAGTTACTGACGTGTACAATGGCGGAGCACCCATCAGTGGCGGAGTAGCTAAAAAGATGCTCGGCTTTTTCACCCATAAAAATGTGATCCTTGTCTCTCCGGAGGCTGATAATTATAATTTAAGCGAAAGAGAAAAAGAGATCCTTCAACTAATGGTAAGAGGTGAAAATTACCGGGACATTGCCGGCAAAATATTTATCAGTTATGAAACAGTGCGTACGCATGTCAAGCATATCTACAAAAAACTTCACGTAGCCAGCCGCAACGAAGCGGTTACAAAAGCTATCCAGAAAGGAATCGCCTGATTTAAATTACCCCATTGCGGTATTGATTGTTATTGGATTATCTGTAATATTTGGAAGTCATTTTAATTCTCCCATATCCCTTGCGATGCCGTTGTTGCTTTTCTACTCAAAACCATCAAACCATTTTTATGACAAAAAGATTTTTTTTGAGAGCTTGTCTTCAAGCCTTCTCATTGCTATTTTTATTTTCAAACGTAAAAGCCCAGGTATATAATGGAGATCTTATCCTTAATTCCCAGGCTCAGGTTGATGCTTTTAATTACACTTCCGTGACCGGCTCTTTGCGGGTTTTATCTGCAGGTATTACTAACGTCAACGGCCTATCAGAACTTACAACTGTCGGAAGTGATTTTTACATTGCCAGTACTGCTGTTAGCAATGTAAACCCACTATCCAATCTCGTATCGGTTGGTAAAAGCCTGGCTATTACCAATAACAATGCATTAGCTAATGTTGATGGTTTGTCCAATCTTACCTTTATCGGAGAACATTTGTCTTTTCACGATGACATTAGTTTGACGAATGTGAACGGACTTTCAAAACTGACTTCTATCGGAGGTGGCGTGACGCTATCAGGAAATAGGATGCTCACGAACATCGACCTGTTTTCAGGTTTTACCACATTGGATTTTCTAATAATTGATCATAATAATGCACTGGCTAATCTTAACGGCTTTTCGAACCTGACTTCTATTGCTGGTATGTTGCAGATCGAATCAAATCCTGCTCTGGTCGACCTAAGTGGATTATCAAAACTTAAATCAGTTAGCAGACAGATGGAAATATCATTCAACACCAACCTGACCAATGTCGATGGATTATCAGCTCTTACTTCTGTGGGAAAAGGTTTAGCCATAGAGTTCAACTCCCGTCTTACAAATGTTGATGGGTTTTCTCATCTCACATCTCTTCATGATAGTTTAAAAATTACCAGTAATCAAAGTCTCACCAATCTAAACGGATTTTCTGGTCTTACTTCACTTGACGGCAGTTTGATCATTACCAATAATCCGAAGCTGTCTGATATTAACGGGTTAGTAAACATTAAGAATGTCGGTGGCCGGCTCGAGATCATTAGTAACGCTATCCTGACAAATATGGATGGCTTATCCAATGTGGAACTGGTGGGCGGAAGTTTTGGCATTTTATCCAATCCTCTACTCACAAACCTGGATGGCTTATCAAAGTTAAAAAAGGTGGAAGGGCATTTGACCATCAGTGGAAACAACGCACTCACCAGTATTGATGGTTTGTCCAATCTAACCAGAGTGGAAGGAAATCTTGGTATGAATGGTAATAACGTGCTAACCAATTTGGATGGATTTGTAAATCTTACCTATGTTGGATTGGACTTAGGTATTATTTTTCATCCGGCCCTGGTAGACTTTTGCGGGCTTTACAAATTATTTAATGTCGGCACTATTGGCAGAGATATCAGGATCACAGATAATGGTGCCAATACAGTGGACATCACACCGCCTGCGAACATTACTGTAAACGCTGATCCGGGCGTATGTTCAGCAACGTTATTGCAAGGAACGATAGGCACGGCCACACCCGTTGGTTGTCTGGTGCCATTCACCACGCCGCAAGCTAATTTACCCGCAGGAAATATTTTCACTGTTGGCATTACACAAATTACATGGAACACAACAGATGGCGCTGGTAATACTGCCACCGCTGTACAAACGATAACTGTTGTTGACAACCAGCCACCCGTTATTACTTGTCCGGGTGCTATTACTGTAAGTTGTGCGTCGGATGTTCCGGCGGTAAATACTGCTTCTGTTACAGCAACAGATAACTGCTCAGCAACAGTCGAACATGTGAGTGATGTCGTCAGCAATCAAACCTGTGTTAACCGGTTTACTTTAACACGTACTTATAAGGCTACTGATCCTGCAGGGAATTCTACCAACTGTTCGCAAGTGATCACAGTATATGACAATATTCCTCCGCAAGTTTCAACGGTAATTCCATCGCAGTCAGCATTGTGGCCTCCTAATCATACCATGCGGGACATAACACTGAACTATAGCGTAACTGATAACTGTGTTATAAATCCAAATACAACGGTCAGCATTCAAAGCAATGAACCTGTAAATGGAACTGCTGATGGTGATACGGATCCTGATTGGGAGATCATAGATAATCATCACATACGGTTAAGGGCCGAACGTGCTGCCAACGGCAATGGCCGGGTCTATACTATTACTATTACAGTAAATGATGGATGCAATCCGTCTGTTACAGGGTCAGCACAGGTAATGGTGACACATAATATAACAGGGCCTGTTACCGGCAAGCCTTTTAAAATAGGAAGCACAGTTGATTTTGCCGGTGAGTTCTGGGATAAGCCAACGAATACACACAGTGGGAAATGGCTTATTGATAACACTACCTCTATAAAAGGAATAGTTGCGGAGCCGACATCAACCAAAAATGGAAAAGCCACAGGCAGTTATAAGTTCAGCAATGCCGGTGTATATAAACTGCAGATGAACATTATAGATCAAAATGGCATTACTTCTTATGCAAATACTAATGGTGATGTCGATGCCATTGTGGTTATATATGATCCTAATGGAGGTTATGCCTATGGTGGCGGATGGTTTAACTCACCTGCCGGTGCTCTTACATCAAATTCCAGTGCAACGGGAAAGGCGAGCTATGGTTTTACGGTGAATTATTTCAAGAATTCAGCTCTTCCCAAGGGAGAAACACAGTTTGAATTCAAGGTTGGCGAATTTGAATTCAATGCCGTGAACTTTGACTATCTGTCTGTTTCCGGAGCCAAAGCGCAAATCAAAGGAAGCGGTAAAATCATAGGTGGACAAAGTGGTATAAACTTTATCATGACCGTTGTTGATGGACACCTGGACGGAAGTGGTATTGATAAACTGAGAATGAAGATCTATAATAAAAACACGGGCTTTCTTTATTACGATAATCAACCGGAAGCAAGCGATGCTGCCATGCCTATAACTGCAGTCGGCCTAAATAGCACGATAGTGATCGGCGGAAATCAACCTGCAGTGATTACCCAAAACAGTAATAAAACCACTTTAGAAAGCACAACGGATGTTTCAGCTGAAAATCTTGAATTGAATGTATATCCAAATCCATCAACAACAGGCTTTATTGTTCGTGTGAGCAGTGACAATAAAAATAAGCCGGTCAGTCTTACAGTGTCTGACCAATACGGCCGGGTTGTAGAGTGCCGAACAGGTATCATCGCGGGATCAACAATCAGGCTTGGCGCTCAATACAGAACCGGATCATATTTTATATCAGTGATGCAGGGCAGGAGTCGTAAGGAAATAAAATTGGTGAAATTCTGATCAAGACGTATCCTCATCTTCCAACTGCTGGTTTTTAAGCCGGCAGTTTTTTTAATTGCTGATCAGTGGGCTTAAAGAATCATCAATTGTCTCAGTCAATTAAGGTGCCAGCGCAAGTATTGAAAAGGTCTTTGAGCTTTGAGGAAACCTGCTGATCCGATGGATATAAACTTCTGTTGTTCCAAGCTTGGTCTGAGAATTTGTCTCGTTGTCTGAAAGTAATCAGTTGGTCACTTCTTTGTTCTGTTGTGATGGGAGATGCCGTATTAGGGTTGCAGCTAAGGAAACAGGTGTTTATGAAGTAGCAATATTCGGTGTACTTCAGTTAGCACCTGCTGTATTTTGCGCACATATCATCATTGTATCTACTAAAACAGCTGGTGCTAAAACAGGAAATCGTTCCCTTAAATTTCATTTATGAAAACAGCCTTTCTTATACTGATTGCGTTCAGAATCATTCCAAGTTGTACAGAACAAAACGCTAACACAAACTCTAATTCAATCATTGCCTAGGGGCAAATGCCTAATGTTGCGAGGGACGAGGCCGGCAAACTCCATTTAGTATAAGGAAGCGGCGATAGTATCATTTATTCTTATTCTGGCAACATGGGGCAATCTTTCTCGAATCCTTCCCCTGCTATCCACACTTCCAAAGTTGGCGGCCTCCCACACCAGGGGTCCACAAATGGCTGTAACCAATGAACGGTTGACAATTTGATGTTTCTAAAGAACTGACGAAAAGCACTACACAACAGTGGGCCTGGCGTCATTTGGTTGCAACCTCGTTATCTCGTCTTTCCCGACGAGCTCCCAATTGCGGCTCTACTACCTTAGAAATCCTTGCAAGGGGTGGTCGTACTTGTTTATTCATTCCTTGTACATTAATTCTTCTAGTACACCCAGATAATCCTTTACTCTATAACAACCTTTGTCTCACTCATAAAACCGTTACCAGGGTGTGAACAGACATCGTCCAAGTTTTTGATGCTGCTCTCAATAAACTTCTGCATTTGAAATTACGGGGCAGGCTTTTGAATCTGTAATGTGCACTTTGATTTTATTTGTTTCCATTGGATCAATTTTTATAATTCTTTTATAGCCAATGGTAGTGGCGCTACCAATTTTTTGCCACGCATTATCTTTCCATGCGTCTACTGTAAATGATTTTACTCGCTGACCCAACTTAATATATTCCTGCAGAATAATGTATTTCACTCTTACAGTTTTACCGAGATTGATTTCAAAACTTCCTGTTGTTACCTTATCATTGGTAGTCCAATAAGTATTCTTGTTTCCGTCAGTGATATTGGAAGGCGAAAACATTTTTGCATTGCCCCGAAAACTGCTTGCTGCTACTTTAACTTTTTTAGCCAGGTTATTGGTAAATTCTTTCTTCAACAATGCTTTGAAACCGTACAAAGACTTGACATCATTTTCATGAAACACTCCTCTCCTATCAGGTGGAACGTTCAATAATAATGTAGAACCTCTGCCGACAGAAGTAAGATAGATGCTTAATAATTGTTCAGGGGTTTTTACCAATTCATCTTCCTTTCCATGATAGAACCAACCAGGCCGTATGGAAACATCTACCTCGGCAGGTATCCATTTATTACCATCAGATGAGCCGGTGTTTAATAACTTTTCTATACCAGCCTTACCTACATACAAAGTATCGGTTGAAATGGTGTTCCAGTTGGTTTCGCCGGCAATTCCGCTTTCATTTCCGACCCATCGTACTCCAGGCCCGGCATCACTAAAAAAAATGATATTGGGCTCCATACTACGAACAAGATCCAGGGTAGCGGGCCAATTATAATAAGTAGCACCATTAATTTTTCTTGTTTCTCTAGCGCCGCCATAATAACCATCACCGCCATTGGCGCCATCAAACCACATTTCAAAAACAGGTCCGTATTGTGTAAACAGTTCTTTCAACTGGTTACGATAATAGGTGATATAAGATTGTGTGCCATAATCAGCACGGTTTCGATCCCATGGAGACAGATACACGCCGAACTTCAGGCCGTATTTTTTACAAGCTTCTCTTGCTTCTTTTACCACATCTCCTTTACCATTTTTATACGGACTATTTCTTACGGAGTGCTCTGTATATTTTGAAGGCCATAAACAAAAGCCATCATGATGCTTACAGGTTAAAATCATAGTTTTGAATCCCGTTCCCTTCAATGTTTTGGCCCATTGATTTGCGTCTAATTTTGTAGGACTAAACACAGTTTCGCTTTCATCACCATAACCCCATTCTTTATCAGTAAAGGTATTGGTGGTGAAATGCACGAAGGCATTCATCTCCATTTCATGCCACTGCATTTGAACAGCAGAAGGAAGCGGATAAACAGGTGTAGGGGGAAGAATCTCTAATTCCTTTTTTTCTTTGTTATGGACAGTGAAAGAGTAAACAAAAAATAATATTGCAAGACTACCATATCGTATTTTCTTTTTCATTTTTAATCAGTTTTGGTTCGGAAGAATAAGTGGCCTGAGGCGTCTCTTTTTTTATTTATGCCAAGGGAAGAAATACTTTTAGACTATTTCCGTGCTGCAGGCACTTCAAGCCAAAATTACTTTGACAGCCGCAACCAGACATTTGGTTTGGCGTGGTATCTACTATGCCACTTTAGATAATCGTTATTATTTTCCCTTATCCAGAAACGGCTTCAATATATCAATCGGTATCGGGAATATAGTAGTGGAATTATTTTGCCCCGAAATTTCACGAAGGGTCTGTAGGTAACGTAGGGTAAGAGCACTGGGTTGTTCCGCTAATATTTGTGCAGCATCTGCCAGTCTTTGCGATGCCTGAAATTCACCTTCAGCCGCAATTACTTTGGAGCGCCGCTCTCTTTCAGCTTCTGCCTGTTTGGCCATAGCTCTTTGCATTTCCTGTGGCAGGTCAATTTGTTTTACTTCTACATTAGAAACCTTAATGCCCCAAGGCTCTGTATGCGCATCAATTATCTGTTGCAGCTTTTGATTGATCTTATCTCTTTGCGAGAGCAGGTCATCCAGTTCTGATTGCCCCAGTACACTACGCAAAGTTGTTTGCGAGAATTGGGACGTGGCCACAAGGTAATTTTCTACTTCTACAATAGCTTTGTGTGGTTGCATTACACGGAAGTAAACAACTGCATTCACTTTTATAGAAACATTGTCTTGCGTAATTACATCCTGTGGAGGTACATCTAATACAACTGTACGAAGGCTCACCTTAACCATTTTATCGATAATAGGTACGAGCAAAATAAGCCCTGGGCCTCTTACTCCTCCATGAACCAATCTACCCAGGCGGAATATTACTCCCCGTTCGTATTCACGAAGAATGCGAATTGAATTTCCTAAAACATACAAAGCAAATACGACAATGATGATGGTGGCAAGTGGTAACTGGTCAAACATAAAAATGAGTATTTATTTTTCGATTAATTCAACTTTTAATTTTAGATTGTTTATTCCTGTTACACGTATTTTTTGCCCCTTCTCAATTTTACCTGCAAGGGCTTCTGCCGTCCATATTTCGCCATGTACCAATACCGTTCCTGTTGGATAAAGATTATCCAATGCCACACCGGTTTCTCCAACGATTCCTTCCACACCTGTTGTAGCCCTGGCTCGTTGTGCCCTTAAACCTGCACCAATCACAAAAAGAAAAAACAAAGCTGTTACCACAACCGTTGGTATAATAACACCCCATGATATTCTTAAAAATTCCATGTTCGGTATTTTTCTTATCAGCATCATTGAACCAAGAAGCAGAGAAATAGTCCCTCCGATTGCAAGCAAGCCGTGACTGATGATTTTTATTTCGAGTATCAACAGAATAATCCCAAATACAATAAGGGCAAGACCTGCATAATTTATGGGTAATGTATGCAAAGAATAAAAGGCAAGGATCAATGCGATTACACCAACAATTCCCGGAAAAATAGCACCGGGGCTATAAAGTTCGAACAGCAATCCATAAAATCCGATCATCATTAGTATATAAGCAAGATTGGGATCGCTTAAAATATTCAGCACTCTCTCTACAAAACTCATCTCTACATTTTCTATTGTTGCACCTGTGGTGGTGATCGTTTTTGCGCCGGTGGCTACTTTCACGGTCCTGCCATTTATTTTTTGCAGCAGATCTTTTGTATTGTTTGCGATAAGATCGATTACTTTAAGATCCAAAGCTTCAGTTTCTGTTATTGAATAACTTTTACGCACAGAGTTTTCCGCCCATTGGGCATTACGGTCTCTTTTTTCGGCGATGGTTCGTAGGAAGGCGACTGCATCATTCGTTGACTTTTCGTTCATGATGCTATCGGTGGCGGAGCCCATCGATACAGGATGTGCCGCACCAATATTGGTGCCTGGGGCCATAGCTGCAACATTCGCTGCCAGGGTTATAAATACTCCGGCAGACCCGGCATGTGCGCCGGAAGGAGAGACAAAAACAACAATAGGCACAGAAGATTTCATCATGTTGGCTACAATCACCCGGGTAGATTTCAGCAAACCGCCAGGTGTATTAAGTGTTATCACCAAACAAGCGGCATTTTCTTTTTCTCCCGTTTCAATTCCTCTTTCTATATAACCAGCAGAAGCAGGATTAATGGTGCCGTCTACATCAATCACAATGATCTTTTGAGCCATTGTCATGAATGGCAAAAAAAGAAAAAGAAGATAGTATGAAAGCCGGGCAGGCAATTAGTTCGTATTGTTACTAAATTTACTTCATCCTGACGGCATAGCGGATTATAATTAAAACAGGAATAGTTGGGTTTAGCTGAAAACTAAATAAATCTGTACTATAAAATCACGCAATACATAATGACTCTTCCCTGTCATGGTTTACCGTGCAGCAGCCGTTGATGTCATTGAAGAATGGGTGAGAGAATTTAGTATTGAAGGTGATTTTAAAAGAACCGGTGCTGTTGATGGAGAGGTAGAGCAGGCTATTTCTTTGTATGAAAAAGTGATCAAACAAGAGCCTCTTTTGGAACTCCCTTATAACAGGCTTATGATTCTGTATAGGAAGCAGAAGCTGTATGAAAAAGAGCTGAAGGTGCTGGACAAAGCTTTGGAAGTGTTTTTTGGCCACTATGACAAGAAGCTACAGCCTTATACTGGCAATACACAACTTGCAAATCTTAGCAGAGCACTACTCAAGTCAGTTAGTGGAAATGAGAAGAAAACTTCATACACGAGCTATCCTGAACCGATTCCTAAATGGACAGTGAGAAGGAAAAATTTGGAGAAGAAAATAAAGTAGCCATGACCCTTTATGAATTTAAACAACTTTGCATCAATGACCAGGCACAAGCAACATGGGATGATGGTATACAAATTGGTTTCAGAGGTGTCGTTAACTTATGGTTACAACTCAAAGTTCCTAAAACCGCGGCTAGTAGTAGTATTGACAATTGCTTTGTCATTATGTTAAAAATTGATTCTTGCAGCCAGGTTGAAAATTGTATGTGCCATGATGCACAACCTTTGGTCGTATTGTCGAAGGCAACTTAAAGGTAGTTCAACTACTTTGTCAACGAAGCCTCTTTGCAAGTTCGCATGGGGCTTTACTTCTATGCTTTGTGAGATGGTGTGAGACCTGTGCTTGAAGGATTGCGGGATGTTAAAACATTTTCTCAAAACTCTCGGTGTCTCGGCTTTCACAAAAAGACTAGCCGGCAGGGCTCCTAGTAAACTAAAAAACAAAACTTCGCTTATCCAAATTACTACTGGTACCCCATTGCCTGCAGGTTAAACAACTCGGCATAACGTCCGCCTTTTGCCAGCAGTTGTTCGTGACTTCCTATTTCAAGCAACTCGCCCTTGTCCAAAACCAAAATCCTGT
>Ga0126307_10000314_pt1 | contig 31397 bp, 29 predicted proteins | sample Plot28_FD_89955 | JGI IMG/M metagenome (GOLD analysis project Ga0126307, IMG submission 89955) | Serpentine soil microbial communities from UC McLaughlin Reserve, CA, USA - Plot28 | ecosystem: Environmental > Terrestrial > Soil > Grasslands | place: USA: UC McLaughlin Reserve, Lake County... | reverse complement strand
GGGCGGCCGGATCGGTTCCCAGGGCGGCCGGATCGGTTCCCAGGGCGGCCGGATCGGTTCCCAGGGCGGCCGGATCGGTCCCAGGGCGGCCGGATCGGTTCCCAGGGCGGCCGGTTCCGTCCCGAGGCTCGGGCGCCTCCCGGGGCCTTAGTCCGCTGGCACCCCGTCGTAGGCCGCGCGCACGCGGGCGGCGACCGCCGACGCCTCGGCGTCGTCGGCGTAGCGGCCGCGGGGCCAGAAGAAGCCCCGCAGGCCGTCCTTGCGGTTGCGGGGCACTACGTGGACGTGGAGATGGGGGACGCTCTGGCTGATCCGGTTGTTGACCGCCACGAACGAGCCGGCGGCGCCGAAGCCGTCCTCCATCGCCCGCGACAGGCGCCGGGCCCTGGCGAACAACGGCCCTACCTGACCGGCGGGCAGGTCGGCGAGCGTCTCGAGGTGCGGCCGGGGCACCAGCAGCGTGTGGCCCGGGAACAGCGGCCGCGCGTCGAGGAACCCCACCACCACCTCGTCGTCGACGACGACGTGGGCCGGCGCCGACCCGTCGACGATGGCGCAGAAGGTGCAGGCCGCAGGCATCGGCGGGCAGCGTAACGACCCGCTGGGACGAGCCGGGCGACCCTCGACACCGCACCGGAGGTCACCGGCGTGACGCCCGGGTGACGCCCGTCTGACGCCGGCGTGCCGCTCGGGCGCCGCCGGGCGGCGGGGCGTGGCGACGGCGAGGCGGCCCGGCCCACGCGCGCCGGCGACCGGGCGTCCACCCGTGTGTCGTGGAGGTGAACATGCGGTCGGGGGCTCCCCGTGGCCACTCGATCACGTTAGGTTCTGGCCGTGATGCGCCGCCGCCATCGCCGGTCCCGGCCACCAAACCGAGCCGCCGAGCCGTGGACCGACGCGTCCGCCCTGGTGCCACTGGTCACACCGCCGACGGCGTGGTCCCGGTGAGCTCATGCCACCACCACCCGAATCCCGTGCCCGGGCATCCGCGCCCGGGCAACAGAGGTGCGATCTACTGACCGGCGGTGACCTGTCCGCCCTGCAGCGCTCGGAGGAGCCGGCAGCCAGCCGGCTCGACGGGCCCACTGCCCGACCACCATGGGGGTCCACGTGACCGACACCCTTCCCGCTGCGCGCCCGTCCACCGGCCCGGCCGGCCTCACCGAGGCCACGCCGATGCCCCGGACGGCTCCGGGTGACAGCGCCGAGGCAGGTCGCACCTACGTCCTCGACACCTCCGTCCTGCTCGCCGATCCCTGGGCGCTGCAGCGTTTCGCCGAGCACGACGTGGTCATCCCCCTCGTGGTCGTGACCGAGCTCGAGGGCAAGCGCAACCACCCCGACCTGGGGTGGGCGGCGCGCCAGACGCTGCGGATGCTCGAGTCCCTGCGGCTGGAGCACGGGTCGCTGCTCCGTCCCATGCCGGCCAACGAGCACGGCGGAACGCTGCGGGTCGAGATCAACCACCAGGAGATGGGCGGCTTCCCCGTAGCCCTGAGCAACGACACCAACGACCACCGCATCCTGGCCGTGGCCCGGAACCTCGCCACCGAGGGGCGCGACGTCACCGTCGTCACCAAGGACCTGCCGCTGCGGCTCAAGGCCTCGATCGTCGGCCTGGCCGCCGACGAGTACCGCAACGAGCTGGTCACCGACAGCAGCTGGGCGGGCCTCGTCGAGCTGGACGTCGACGGCTCGGTGATCGACGACCTGTTCGCCGACCACGTCGTCGACACCGAGGAGGCGCGCGACCTGCCCTCCAACGCCGGGGTCGTGCTGCACGCCGGCACCCAGTCGGCGCTGGGGCGGGTGCACGAGGACAAGCGCATCCACCTCGTCCGCCCCGACCGGACGCTCTTCGACGTGCGGGGCCGGTCGGCCGAGCAGCGCATCGCCATCGACCTCCTGTCCGACCACGAGATCGGGATCGTCAGCCTCGGCGGCCCGGCCGGCACCGGCAAGAGCGTGCTGGCGCTGGCGGCCGGGCTCGACGCCGTGCTCGAGCAGCGGACCCACAAACGGGTGATCGTGTTCCGGCCGATCTTCGCGGTCGGCGGCCAGGACCTCGGGTACCTGCCCGGCTCCGAGGCCGAGAAGATGCTGCCCTGGGGCGCGGCGGTGACCGACGCCCTCGAGGCGATCGCCGGCGCCGCGGTCATCGAGGAGGTCATCGACCGGGGCCTGCTCGAGGTGTTGCCGCTCACCCACATCCGGGGCCGCAGCCTGACCGACAGCTTCGTGGTGATCGACGAGGCCCAGAACCTCGAGCGCGGGGTGCTGCTCACCGCGCTCAGCCGGCTCGGCCAGGGCAGCCGCGTGGTGCTCACCCACGACGTCGCCCAGCGCGACAACCTGCGGGTGGGGCGCCACGACGGCATCGTCTCGGTCATCGAGACGCTGAAAGGGCACCCGCTCTTCGGCCACGTGACCCTCACCCGGGCCGAGCGGAGCCGGGTGGCGGCGCTCGTCACCCAGGTGCTCGACGAGGCCACCCCGAGCTGAGCACCGCTGTCGCCCGGCCGAGCAACGGCCCCTCCCCGGGCGACAGCGCATGCACGGTCCTGGACGTCCGTCCAACCGACAGGCGACGGTTCATCGACGGCATGCGCCACATCGCCGAGGTCCGGCGCCAGGTGGGCATGGTGTTCCCGTCGTTTCGCAAGCCCGTCGACGAGGGCACCAAGACCTTCCTCGACCGGATCCTCTGAGCGGCGCGGGCGGTCCCGGGGCCCAGGGCCGCCGGTTCACTACGGTGACGCCGATGGCGATCACCGATGAGGTACCGGCCCCCGTCCCGGCACCGGTGCCCAAGCCCTCGATGCGGAGGCTGTTCCACCTGATCGCCTTCCCGGTGGCGATCGTGAGCGGGTCCGTGCTCATGGTGCTGGCCGGGGGCACTCGGGACGTGGCCGGCGCCACGGTCTATGCCGTCACCTGCCTGGTGCTGTTCGGGTGCAGAACGCTCTACCACCGCGGTTCCTGGGGGCGGGCGGCGCACGCCCCGCTGCGCAGGCTCGGCTGCCACGCGATGTTCCAGGCGTGCACGAACGTGGGCCTGACCACCCACCACAGCGCCGTGGCGCTGGCCGTGACCTGATCCGGCCGGTGGCAGACGGCGTGTCCCGGGCACCGGCGCCCGGCCCGGCCGACGGGCGGCCGATCTACGGGCTCGACATCGAGACCGACACGACCATCGACGGGCTCGACCCCCGGGTGGCGGCGATCGTGACCGCGGCCCTGTCCACACCCGCCGGCGACGAGGTCTTCGCCGGACCCGAGCGCACGCTGTTCCTGTCGCTCGACGCCCGCCTGCGGGCCCTGCCGGCCGGGCTGATCGCCACCTGGAACGGCGCGGTGTTCGACCTGCCGTTCCTCGCCGACCGGGCGGCTCGGCTCGGCCTCGTGGGTGGTCTCCGCCTGGCTGTCGACCGGTCGATCGTGCTGCGCCGCTCGCCCCTGCCCGGCCATCCGGGCGCCTACCGGGCCACCTGGTACAAGCACGCCCACCTCGACGCGTACCGGCTCTACCGCAGCGACGTCGGGCGGGTGTTCCAAATCTCGTGTGGGCTGAAGTCGATCGCGCGCCTCGTGGGACTCGCGCCGGTCGAGGTCGACCGGGCCCGCATCCACGACCTGTCGGTCGAGGCGCTTGCCGCCTACGTCGCCAGCGACGCCCGTCTCGCCCGCCTGCTGGCCGAGCGCCGCCGCCCCCACTGATCACCGTCTCCGGTGACGGGATCGGTCGGTTCCCGACGCGTTCCATGACCAGAGCGCGGCGGGTCGACTGGCCCTGTCGCCTGTCGCTGTCGACGGACGGCGCCGGGCCATCCGTCAACGGCCCCGTCGCCTGTCGGTGTCGACGGGCGGGCATCGGCCGACCGGGCCCTGTTGCCTGTCGGTGTCGACGCACGGCGCCGGGCCGATCTGTCACACCCTCCGGCTAACGTCGCCTCCGATTGGGTTCGTGATCCCCCACCGGGCGGCTCCCCGGCAGCGATCGCCGTCGTCAACGGCCGTCAGCTCTCCGTGAGGTCCCCCATGTCACGCCCCGGCCCCTCTCCTGCGTTCCGCCCCCGCCCCGTCCCACCGCCCGCGTCCACCGCGCCGGCGCCCTCCACCGCCGACCACTCGCCGTCTCCGGCTCCACCGCCCTCCGCCGGGCCTGCGCCCTCCACCGCCGAGCGGCCGCGATCGGCTGTTCCAGCGCCCTACGCCGCCGGCCCGCCGCCCTCCGCCGCCGAGCGGCCGCCAGCGCCGGCTCCACCGGCCTCCACCGCCGGGGCTGGGCCCTCCACCCCCGGCGGCCCCCCGGCCCCATCCGGGCGGCGCCAGGCGCTCCCATCGGCCACCGACACGCTGTGGAGCCTGGTACGCAGCATCGACGAGGCACTCGTGGGTGGGCCGCCCGGTGACCCCGTGCTGTTCAGCGTGAGTGGCCCGGCCGCCGAGCGCAGCGTCGTCGAGGTGGGCTGGCATCCGATCGACGCGGACGACCCGATCGATGCCCTGCTCGGCTTCGTCGCCCCCGCGGGGTGGCACGCCATCGGCATCGTCTCGACCGGCCGGGCCCGCCCCCTCGACGACGACGGCCTCCCGAGGAGCGTGCTGCGCCCTTCCCGGCGGGCACCGAGGGCCCCCGAACCGGCCCGGGTGGTCCTCGCCATCGCCCGCTCCGGCATGTCGCTCAGCCGTGTGCGCGTCGGTGCCCGCGTCTTCGACACGACGGAGGCCGTCCAGGGCCGGGTGGCCGACGGCCTGCGCCGAGCCTTCGGCCTGCCGACGGCCCCGCCACCCGGCACGTCCGCCGAGCTGTGGACGACCGTGTGGCTCGACCGCATCGTCGAAGCGGCCGTAGCGGCCGACCCCGCCCGCCTGCGCTCCTGGTCCGAGGTCGCCGCCCTCCACCCCGCCGCCGGTGCCGCCTCACCCTTCGCCCCGCCGCCCTCCACGGCCGCGCCCCCGCCGGCCGCCACGCCGTCTCCTACCGCCGCGCCCTCGCCCGCCGATCCGCGGCCACCCGACGACCCGGCCGGACCACCGGATCCCCCCGCTGTGCCGTCGGCCGGCCCGGACGGCGGGCCTGCGGGAACAACCTGTGGAATCGACCGCTTCGGCCCAAGTCAGCCCCCTCGGGCGACGCCGGATCCAGCGGGGGATGCTGCCCGCCGCGAACCCGCGGCCCTGGCAGCCGACGCCGTTGCGCTGGCCGACATGTGGCCGTGGAACCGCTTGCGGGTCGAGCGGCACCAGCTCGATGTGGGCCCATCGCCGGTGGCGAGCCACATCGCCGCATGGATGGACGACGGCATGTTCGCCCGCTGGCTCCTCGGCGCCTTCCCACCGCTGCCCGATCTGCTGGCCACGTGCGACGACCTCCTCCCCCGCCCGATCGTCGACCGCCTCCTCGCGACCGTCACCGCCACCCTCGACGCCATGCCGCCGATCCCGTGACGGACGACGCCCCCGACTCGCCGCGCCCCGGTCCGTCGCGGCGTCGAGCGCAGAGCACCGGCGAGTCGCCGACGCGTCTTTGCACACTTTCCGTCGCATGGCGACAGGAACGGTGCAAGGAAAGGGCGAGGGCCGTGGGCGGCCGCCGAGCGCTCGGACCGCGCGCGCACCGGGCCGCCGGCGGCGGCGGGAACGTCAGCCCAGGGCACCTGCCGCCCGCAGCGCGGCGATGTGCTCGTCGTCGTAGCCCAGCGTCCGCCGCAGCACCTCGTCGGTGTGCTCGCCCACCGTCGGGGCGTGCGTGGGCACCGGCAACTCGTCGCCGACGAACTTCAGCGGGAACGGCAGCTGCTCCGCCCCCAGGTCCTCACGCGGCAGGAACCCCAGCCGGGCGGCGAACTGCGGATCGTCGGCCAGCGTGCGGGGCGTGTTCACCGGGGCGATCGGCGTTTCGTGCTCGTCGCCGAAGGCCACCCACTCCGCGCTCGTCCGCTCGCGGAAGATGTCCCGCAGCTCGGCCTGCAGCTCGCGGTTGCCCGGCGCGTGGTCGGCGACCCGCTCGCCGGGCCAGCGCTCGAACAGGTCGTGCCGGCCCACGGCCCGGCAGAAGTTCTGCCAGAACTGGCGTTCGGAGGCCTGGAACAGCACGAAGCCGTCCTTCGACTCGTAGATCTGGTAGCGCACGCCGTGCCTCATGCCCGCCGTGCCGGGCGCCCGCCGCGCGTGGCCATCCGAGGCATTGCCCGTCACCTCACTGTCGGGGCGCTCGTAGGCCTTCCACGTCTCGCTGCGCAGCCAGTCCATCGCGGCCGCCGCATCCGACTGGGCGATCTCCATGCGGCACCCCTCTCCGGTGGCCCGGGCCGACACGATCCCGGCGAGGATCCCGAGCGCCCCGAATAGCGGCCCGGCGTGGATGCCCATCGACGCGTGCTCGGGTATGCATGCGAAGCCCTCGTCGTCGATCTCGGGCACGACCAGCCCCGCCCATGTGTCGTAGGCCAGGCCGTGGCTCGGCATGTCCTTGTAGGGACCCGTCATGCCGTAGCCCGAGATCGTGATCATGACGATGTCGGGCTTGGCCGCCCGCAGCACGTCGAAGCCGAGCCCCCGCCGCTCGAGGCCGCCCGGCCGCATGGCTTCGACCACGGCGTCCGCGCGCCGGACCAGGTCGAGGAACACCTCGCGCCCCTGATCCGTGCGCAGGTCGAGGGTGACAGATCGCTTGCCCCGGTTGAGGTGCAGGTGCATGAGCGACACGCCCTCGACGATCGGCCAGGTCATGCGACGCACGTAGTCACCGCTGGGCGGCTCGACCTTGATGACCTCGGCACCGAGGTCCGCCAGGTGGGTCGTGATGGCGGCGGGGCCGAGCATCGAGCACTCGACGATGCGCACGCCCGCCAGCGGTGATCGGCTCACCCGACGATGATGGCATAGGTTCTGACACACCGTCAGATATGGCCTCCGGGGCCAGGGTTGCACACACGGGTCCGCGAACGATCTAAGTTGTTCGCCACACCAACGAGCCGCCGTCGGGGGGGCCCTGGGGTCGCCCCATCGAACCGACGTCGAGATCACCGTTTGTGATCGGCAACAGAACGCATCAGTGAAGGCCTGGGCACCGCGCGTTGGTGCCCTACATTGCGAATCGATTGCAATCGTGTCAGACTCCTTTCGCTATCGCACAGGACAGCACGCGCTGGGGCGGCCGGGCATGCACTTCCGCCACGACGGCGACCCTGCGCGCTATCTGACGGAAGGAGTCTTCTGGCCAATGTCAGAGCGGACAGACCACCCCCCCAGTCCCCAGGCCTCGACGCCGAGCACGGTTGCGCGTCGAGCGGTAATCGGTGGCGCGGCCGGCGTCGCTCTGCTCGTCGGCCCCGTGGCTCTCGCCAACGCCATCGTGCCCGACGACGACGCAAGTGGTTCCAACCGCGTCGAGGCCTCAGCGGATCGATCCGCGACCTCCCAGATCGCCCTCCGCCAAGAGTCGTTCGAGGCGGACACCGCCCGCATCAGCGCGCTGCAGTCGATCCGCACGACGACCACGACGGCCCCGCCCACCACGACCACGACGGTCCCACCGACGACGACCACCGTCCCGCCCACGACGACCACGACGGCTCCCCCGACCACGACCACGGAGCCGCCGCCCCCTCCCACCGAAGCGCCCCCTCCCCCCTCCACGGGCGGCGGGTTGGGCGATCCCGGCGACTACGCCACCTGGGATGCGCTCGCGGAGTGCGAGTCGGGTGGCAACTGGTCGATCAACAGCGGCAATGGCTACTACGGCGGGCTGCAGTTCTCGCTGAGCTCCTGGCAGTCCGTCGGTGGCACCGGGTACCCGCACGAGGCCAGCCGCGAGACCCAGATCACCATGGGCCAGCGCCTCCAGGCGTCCCAGGGCTGGGGCGCCTGGCCGGCCTGCACCGCCGAGCTGGGCTTCGGGTAGCCCGAGCCGGCCGCAGCGAACGACACACCACAGACGCGGCGATCGACGACGACGTCGAGAGGGCGACGCCCACCGGGGCGTCGCCCTCGTCGCGTCCGGCCCTCAGTAGCGCAGGCCCGGGGCGCGGGTGCGGAAGACGTCGGTGGCGAGCAGCCTGCCCAGCGTCGCGGCGTCCCAGCGCCTGCCGCCGTTCGTGATCGTGGGGCCGTCGGTCCACCCGGTCATCCAGACGAGCTTCTCGCCCACGGCCCGGATGACCTGACCCGTCACGTGCTGCGCCTCGTCCGATGCCAGCCAGGCCACGACCGGCGACGACACGCTCGGGTCCATCGGGTCGAACTCGTCGTCCGGGACCTCGTCCGGCTCGCGCACCGGCGGCGCCCCGGGCATCGTGGCGGTGATGCGGGTGGCGCCGGCCGGGCCGATGGCGTTGACCGTGACGCCGAGCCGGTAGAGCTCGAGGCTGAGCGTCTGCGTGAGCCCGGCGATCGCGGCCTTGGCGGTGGCGTAGTTCGTCTGGCCGAAGTTTCCGACCAGGCCGGCGCCCGAGGTCGTGTTGACGATGCGCCCGGTGAACGTCTCGCCGGCCTTGGCCCGCTCCCGCCAGTGGCGAGCCGCCCAGTGGCTCGGCCCCCACGTGCCCTTGACGTGGACCCGCATGACGGCGTCGAAGTCCGCCTCGGCCATGTTCCAGACGGCGGCGTCGCGGGCGATGCCCGCGTTGTTCACGAGCACGTCCAGCCGACCCCACGTGTCGACGGCCTGGGCGAGGAGGCGCCCGGCGCCCTCGTAATCGGCAACGTCCTCGTAGTTGGCGACGGCCTCGCCGCCCCGGGACTCGATCAGCTTGACGGTGAGGTCGGCGTCGCGCGATGTCCCCTCTCCCCGCACCGAGCCACCCAGGTCGTTCACGACCACCCGCGCGCCCTGCTTGGCCAGCTCGAGCGCGTGGCCGCGCCCGATGCCGTGCCCCGCACCCGTCACGATCGCCACCTTGCCGTCGAGCAGCCCCATGCGTCTCCTCCGGATCACCCGTATCTGACGATGTGTCAGGTTACGGGATGGCGGAGGCGGGCGCGAACAGGCGCCAGCAGGCGCGGGCCTGCTTCAGAGGCCGACGAGCACGACGAGGACGTCCTCGGTGACGTCGGCCTCGGTGCGCTCCAGGCTGATGGCCACGATGCGGATCACCGCGAGGGTCGTCAGCCACGCCCCGAACAGGCCCCGCTCGGCGCCGAGCTCGGCGATCGAGGGGTCGACCGACGGGCGCACGCCCCCGGCCGTAGCGGCGGCGAGCGTGAGCATGAGGCGCAGCACGTCGACGTTGTCGGCGGGCACCGCCCCATCGAGGGCCAGGCGCTCGATCAGCTCGTCGAGGTCGAAGGCCTCGTCGGTCTCGGCCACCATCCGCCGGAGCGCCACCGCCGCGGCGTCGAGCAGGGACCCGGCCACGGCCTCGGGGCCGAAGGACGCGACCGCGTCGCGCAGCACCAGGGCGGCCCGGCCCGGCTCGTGCTCGAACACCTGGTTCTCGAGGGCGTCCCGAACGGCTTGGCCGACATCCATGACGCCCCAGGTTAAGGCCGCTCGACGAGCACCGCGACCGCGGAGCCCGGCGGGAGCGGGTCCTCGGCCCGGGCGAGCAGCTCCTCCGCGTCGATCTCGCCGGCGGCGTACTGCTCCTCGAGGTCTTCCTGGCGCCCCACCGCGGCGGCGAGCTCGTCCCGGTCGATGTCGCCGGCGTAGGCGACGAGTTCGACGCCGGGCCGGGACAGCGCCGTCAGGATGTCGGCGTCGGTGACCACGTCGAGCCCGGTGCGCGGCCCGCTCGCCGGGGCGGTCCGGTGCGGGCCCATGGCCTCGGAGTCCGCGGGGAGGCGGGCGTCGACGCCCTCGTGCTCGAGCCCGACCACGAGCCCGCTGCTCCATCCGATGGCGGTGTACGACATCGGTTGCACCACGACCGGGCCGTCGCCCGGCGGCAGGGCGCTCGTCACCTCGGGCACGAGCTCGGACATGACGGCCGAGTCGCGGGGGTCCGGCGGGCTGTCCCGCAAGGCGATCGTCACGTCCACCGAGCTCACGGCCGCGAGCACCACGACGGCCCCGGGCACGAGCACGCGCCGTTCGGCGGACGGGAACCGGCGGGCCAGCCAGGTCCAGGCCGTCCACACCGCGAACGCAGCCGCCAGGGCCCCGAGGACCCAGGTCCAGACGAGGCGGTAGGCGTAGACGAGTCCCACGGTTCGGGACACCGCAACGACGCCGAACAGGCCGGCGGCCACGAGCACGGCCGCCAGCCGCCGGGCGTCGCGGCCGGGGTGGCGCCAGCCGGCCACGATCGCCAGCACGAACGGCACCAGCAGCACGGGAAGGACCTGCTCGTACATGGCCTCCGGCTCCTGGACGATCGTCACCGCGCCCTTGCCGGCCACCCACTCCGGCGCGACACCGAACGCCGCGGACACGACCCGCCATCCCTCGGCGAGCGTGTGCGTCTCGTCGCCGCGCTCGCGGAACCACTGGAGGATCACCCCGAGGTTGCCGGGCTCGTGCGTCAGCTGCTGCGCCACCGGGGGGTACCAGGTCACGGCGACCGCCACCACCGTGAGCAGCCCGGCGCCGACGAGGCGCCCGATCGGGCCACGCCAGGGCCACAGACGGTCTCGCCGGGTTGGTGGCCCGGACCCGCCGGCGGGTGCACCTCCAGGCTCGTCGGGGACGGAGCCGTCGCCCTCGTGGGGGACGGAGCCGTCGCGGGCTGAGGTCCCGTCGGGTGGCGAGGTGGCGGACCGGGCCCGTCGGGCGTCGGCGACCGTGGTGGCCACCAGGCCGATGATGCCCACGGCGAGCAGGGGCAGCGCCAGCGCCGCGTAGCCGATGTGTGTCTGGACGAGGAACGTCGCGACGAGCGCGCCCACCGGCAGCGCCCAGCGGTCGCCCGCCACCATCGCCCAGGTCAGCATGATGAAGAGGCCGTAGGGCAGCACGGTGATGAACGGGTTCCACGCCAGGGTGACGAAATCCTCGGAGTACCCGGCCCGCACGTAGACCAGCAGCGCGATCAGCACGCAGAGCATGAGCGCGGTCCCGCCCCGCCGCCGGGCGATCGCCGCCATCCCGGCGACCGAGCCGGCGGCCACCACGGCGGCGCTGGCCGGGAGCGCCCCCGACGAACCGCCGAGCAGCCGGTAGGGCACGGCGAGCACGTAGAACAGCGCGGGGCCCGGGTGGTACCAGCCGTCGCGTGAGAACGGACCCAGCGTCACGGCGTGGTGGCCGATGTCGCGGGTGGCCAGCTCGGTGAGGGCCACGTCGGCAAGTGGGCGGTAGTCGCCTCCCACCCCGACCAGCGAGGCCACGACGGCGGCGACGAACGGTGCCAGGGCGATCATGGCCGGAAGGACCAGGCTCGCCCACCGCCCGATGCTTCCCCCGCCCCGGCCGTCGGCGCCCGCGACGCCGCCCGCGTCGGCACCGGGCGCGTCGACGCCGGGCGCGTCGGTCAGGTCGGCCCGGTCGGCGCCGGGCGCGGGGGGCACGTCGACGCCGGGCGCGACAGTCAGGCCAGCGCCGGTCGCGCCCGGCACGTCGGCCCGGACGTCCGTCACCTCGGCGCCCGGCACGTCGACACCAGCGTCCACCGCGTCGGCCGCGGCGCCGGGGGGCGTGCGCCGGTCGGCGGATCTCCGAACGCCGTGGCCGCCCGGGCTCGCCGACCCGTCGCCCCCGCCCACGAGCGCAGGACCGGGCCCCTCGACCGGCACGGCCCCGCCGGCCCGACCGCCTGCCGAGGGGTCAACCTGGCCGGCCCCACCGCCGAGCGCAGGATCGGCGACGTCGCCCGGCGCCACCGACTCCCGAGCCGCTGGCCCCGACGGTGTCGCCGCCGGCGCGCGGCCCCGTGTGATCGCCCAGCCTCGCCCCCTCGACATCTGGTCAGCTTCGCATCCGGCCACCCCGGCCGCGAAGCCGGCGGGGCCCGGGGGCCCGCGCACGGATAGCGTGACCGGCCGATGGCCGCCGAACCGCTCGTCGTCGAGCTTCGCGACGACGCCCCCGACTCCCGGCGTCCGGTGGTCGAGCACATGGTCGCCATGGCCGGCACGGGCGAGGGCTGGATCAACCTCACCCCCGGCCTCGCCACCGCGGAGCCGCCGCCCGCCCGCTCGGCGCTCGCCCAGCTGCTCGGCAGCCGCGGCCCCACGGTCCCGCTCGGCACGTGGACGCCCGCCCACGGCCGCCAGTCGGCCACGGCCGGCATCGAGCACGGCGAGGGTCCGAAGGCGGCCGCCCGGCTCGCCGACCTCGGCGTGCCCGTTCCCGTCGGATGGCGCGTGCTGCAGGACCACCCCAAGCGAGGTCTGGTCGTAGCGATGGCCGACGCCACGACGGCGCCGGTGCTCGACGGGGTGCTCGCCTGGCTGCTCCATGCCACCGGCGCCCTGTGCGCCTGGCCACGCACGGGCGAGTGGCGGGCGCTGGCCTACGGCGTCGGCAAGCCGTAGGCCCGGTCCACCGGCCCCGCCCACGGCCCCAGACGCCGGCCACGCAGGCCTGGGGACCCGGCCGGGCCGGGCCGACGCCGCCGGGCCTATCTGCCGAGGCGCTCCCGCGCGACGGCGGCCGCCCACCGGTAGTCGGCCTTGCCCGAGGGCGAGCGGACCACACGATCGACGAGGACCAGGCGCTTCGGCGCCTTGTAGCCGGCCATGCGGGCCTTGCAGTGGGCGACCAGCTCGTCGAGGGTCGGACCCCCGCCCGGCGCCGACGGACCCCCGCCCTCCCGCGACGCCGACGACCCCGGCGCCGACGGATCGGATCCCGGCGCCGACGCACCCGACCCCGGCGCGCCCGGTGCGACCGACGTGACCGGCGCCACCACCGCGCACACTGCGCTGCCCCAACGCTGGTCCGGCACGCCCACCACCAGGCAGTCGTAGACGGCCGGGTGCGCCATGAGGACGCCCTCGACCTCCTCGGGGAAGACCTTCTCGCCACCGGTGTTGATCGCCTGGGACCCTCGTCCCCGCAGCTCGATCGACCCGTCCGACGCCACGGCCGCCATGTCGCCGGTGACGAGCCACCGCTCGCCGTCACGCTCGACGAACGCGGCGGCGGTCTTCACGGGGTCGTTGTGGTAGCCGAGCGGCAGCCGGCCGCCGGCCAGAACCATGCCGACCTCGCCCGACCCGGGCGTCACCCGGGCGCCGTCGGCCCCGATCACGATCGTGGCCTTGGCCGGCTGGTCGAACGTCCCGATGCCGGCCCCGTGGGTCACGTCGCCGGCCGTGATGCGCGAGGCGCCCTGGGTACCGGCCTCCGACGAGCCGAAGCCGTCGGCGAGCACCACCTGGGGCAGCCTGGCGAGCACCCGCTCCTTCGTGGCCGACGACAGCGGCGCCCCACCGTTGGAGAACACGAACAGCGATGACGCGTCGTAGCCGCCGGCCTGGTCCCACTCGTCGAGCAGCGGCCGGGCCACGGCGTCGCCCACCACGGTGATGATGTTGACCGCCTCGTCCGCCACCGCCCGCCACACCGCCGCCGGGTCGAGGGAGCCGGCCATGAGCACGACCCGGTCGCCCGCGTAGAGGCGCGACAGCGAGGTCCACTGGGCCGCCGCATGCATCATCGGGGCGAGCGGCAAGTAGGTCAGCGGGTTGTCGTTGATGCGGCCGGGCAGCTGGTCGGGGCTGGTCACGGGACCGTGCAGCCGCATGGGGTCGCCGCCGCCGATGCAGGCGAAGAACGCGTCGTCGTGGCGCCACACGACGCCCTTGGGCAGGCCCGTGGTGCCGCCCGTGTAGATGACGTAGTGGTCGGCGTCGCCGCGGTCACCGGGGTCGGGTCGGTTCGGGGACGCCGCCGCCAGCGCCTTCTCGTAGGCCTCGCCGGTCACGAGCACGTGGCGTACGGCCGTGCCGCCCTCCGCGACGACCGCCTCGACGGCCGCGACGAGCGACGGCTGGGTGATCAGGGCCACCGCCCCGCTGTCGTCGAGCAGGTGGGCCAGCTCGTCGGCCACGTAGCGGTGGTTGACGTTGATCGGCACGGCCCGCAGCTTGAACGCCGCCAGCATGGCCTCGAGGTACTCGGGGCAGTTCTCGAGGTAGAGCGCGACGTGGTCGCCGACCCCCACCCCGACGTCGTCGGCGAGGTGGTGGGCCAGGCGGTTGGCCCGCTCCTCGATCTGCGCGTAGGACGAACGCCGGTCGCCGACCACGAGCGCCTCGCGCTCGGGCACGGCGTCGGCCGCCATCTCCCACACGTCGGCCAGGTTGTAGCTGCGCGGGGCGGCGACCATCACGCCGTCACACCGTCAGGGAGGAGGCGGCCTCGCGGCGGTAGCGGGTGGTCGAGTGCTCGGGGTCGCGGTCGAACTGGGGGATGACCTCGCGCCCGAACAGCTCCATCGACCCGACGACCACCTCGGTGGGCAGCGTGTTCGTCGTGGGGCTGAACGTGATCTGGTCGAAGCCCATCTCCACCCAGTTGCGGACCGACTTGGCGCAGTCGTCGGGATCGCCGATCACGGCGTAGCCCTCGGCGGAGAGCTGCTCGACCTGGTCAGGCGTGGGCTCCGGGATGCGCTCCGGCCACTCGGGCAGGTGCCTGGGCCGGGGCACGTTGTCGAGCCAGTGGTAGGCGAGCGTGGAGTAGTAGTTCATGCCCATGGTGGACGCGACCTCGAAGGCCTTCTTGCGGTCCTCCATGCACAGCATGTTGGTCACGCCCATGATGTTGTCGTTGACGTAGTCGCCGACGGGCGTGGCGTCCACGATCGCCGTCTTGTAGTTCCTGACCAGCGGCTCCATCTGCTGGGGACGGCCCAGCGAGAAGCAGAACGCCCCGAGGCCCAGCTCGCCGGCCTCGGTGAAGGTCCCGGGGCTGCCGGCGGCCACCCACATGGCCGGGTGCAGCGGGCCGTGCGGCTTGGGGAACACCTGGCGCCCGGGCATGCGGAAGTGCTCGCCCTCGTAGCTGTAGGTGCCCTCCTTCCACATCTTCGGGATCTCGCGGATCGCCTCCCGCCACATGCCCTTCGTCTCCTCGACGCTGGCGATGTCGAAGCCGAGCACCTCGGTCGACGACGAGCCACGCCCGGTACCGAACTCGAAGCGGTTGCCGGTCAGGTGGTCGAGAAGCGCCACGTTCTCGGCCACGCGTTGGGGCTTGTTGACCGGCGGCGTGATGTTGAAGATCGCCGAGCCGAGGTGGACCCGCTCGGTCTGGGCGGCGCAGAACGCCAGGAACGCCTCGGGCCCGGGCATGTGGCTGTACTCGTGGAGGAAGTGGTGCTGCGGGCACCACACGTACTTGAAGGCGTTGCGGTCGGCCGTCTTGGCGATCTCCACATTGCGGAAGATGCGCTTGTGCTCGGCTGCGGGATCGTTGTCGCGCTCGAACTGGGGCACGAACAGCTGGGCGAAGACGCCGAACTCCATGGTGTGTTTCTCCTTAGAGGTCCGTGACCGCCAGGACGCCCCGGTTGAGCTTCCCGTGGTGAAGGTCGTCGAGAGCCCGGGTGATCTCGCCGAGCGGGTAGACCTGGCTGACCATCTCGTCGAGCAGCAGGCGCCCGTCCTTGTAGAACGAGACGAGCAGGGGGATGTCGTGGTGCGGCCGGGTCGACCCGTAGCGGCACCCGAGGATCGACTTGTCGTTGTAGAGGTCGTTCACCACGAAGCTGGCCTCGGTACCGAGCTTGGGCACGCCGAGCAGCGTGAGCGTGCCGCCCCAGTCGAGCATGGCGATCCCCTGGCGGATGAGGCCCGGGTGGCCCACGCACTCGATGACGTGGTCGGCGCCGGTGGGGAGGCCGGCGGCCTTCACGGCCTCGACCAGATCGTCGGGCGCCACCGCCGAGGCGTCGACGAAGTGCGTGGCGCCGAAGCGCCGGGCCACGTCGGCCTTGGCGGGGTTGGCGTCGACCACGACGATGCGCCCGGCCGCCGCGATGCGGGCGGCCTGGATCGCCGATTGGCCGATCCCCCCGGCGCCGATGATGACGACCGTCTGGCCCGGGCGGACCTTGGCCCGGTTGAGCACGGCCCCGGCCCCGGTGACGACGGCGCAACCGATGAGGCAGGCGGCGCTGAGCGGCACGTCCGGGTCGATGACCACGGCCTGGGTCTCGTGGACCACGACGTGCTCGGTGAACACGCCGGTGTTGGCGAAGCTGAACGCCTTCTCGCCCCCGACGGTGAACGGGCGGCCCAGCTTGCCCATGGTGTCGCGGCAGTGGGTGGGCTGACCCCGGTCGCAGGCGGCGCAGCGCCCGCAGTTACCGAGCGTGGTGAGCACGACGTGGTCACCGACCGCCACCTTCGTGACGGCGCCGCCCACCTGCTCGACCACGCCGGCGCCCTCGTGCCCCAGCACGACCGGCGTCGGGAACGGGATCGTGCCGTCGATCACCGAGACGTCGCTGTGGCACAGCCCGGCGTTGACGATCCGCACCCGCACCTCGTGGGGTCGCGGGTCCCGCACCGCCACGTCGTCGCGGACCTCGATCGCGCCGGTCCACACGATGCCCTGCATCCGAGACGCCCTCCCCTAGCCCGGCCACACGATGGACTGGACCTCGCTGTACGCGTGCAGGGCGAAGCTTCCCCGGTCGCGCCCGACGCCCGAGAGCTTGAAGCCGCCGAAGGGCGCCTCGGGGCTCTGCTGGGCGGTGTTGATGGCGACGCTGCCCGAGCGCAGCTGCCGGGCCACCCGCAGGCCACGGGATGAGTCCCCGGTGAACACGTAGTCGTTCAGTCCGAAGTCCGTGCCGTTCGCCAGCGCGATGCCCTCGTCCTCGTCGTCGAATGGCAGGACGACGACGACCGGGCCGAAGATCTCCTCCTGCACGACGCGCATGCCGGGCTTGGCGTCGACGATCAGCGTCGGGGCCACGTAGAAGCCGCGGCCCAGGTCGGGTCGCTGACCCCCGGCGAGCAGCGTGCCGCCCTCGGCGTGCCCCGAGGCGACGTAGGCCTCGATGCGGTCGCGGTGCGGCGCCGAGATGACGGGGCCCACGACGGTGTCGGGCGCCAGCGGGTCCCCCACCTTCAGGCGCCCGGCCGCCGCGGCGAGGCCCGACACGAGTTGGTCGTAGATGCCCCGCTGGGCGATGACCCGGGTCGGCGCCGTGCAGATCTGACCCGAGTGGAACGCCCACACGCTGGTGATCGCCCCGACCGCCGTGCGGAGGTCCGCGTCGTCGAACACGATGCCGGCGCCCTTGCCGCCCAGCTCGAGCAGCAGGCGCTTCATGTCCCGGCCGGCCACCTCGCCGATGCGCCGGCCCACGCCGGTCGAGCCGGTGAAGCTGACCATGTCGACGTCGCGGGAGGCGACGAGGGCCTCGCCGGCCTCGGCACCGCTGCCGGTGACCACGTTGACGACGCCGGGCGGGAAGCCGGCGGCGACGACGGCGTCGGCCACGCGCAGCACGGCGAGCGGGTCCTGCGGGGCCGGCTTGATCACCACGGTGTTCCCCATGGCGAGGGCCGGGCCGACCTTGCCGGCCATGTTGACGAGCGGGAAGTTGTACGGCGTGATGGTGGCGACCACGCCCACCGGGCGCCGCTCGACGACCGTGCCGAGCAACCCGCCGGGGGCCAGCGCCGTGGCCGGCATCTCGACCGGCGGCAGCGGGGTGGCGATCGGCTCGGTCGACCCGCGGGCGTAGCGGCGGAAGCGGTCGATGGTCTGGGGGACCTGCATCGTTCTCGCCACCCGCATCGTGGCGCCGGTCTCGGCCTGCACGAGGCGCACGAGGCCGCCGCCGGGCCCGTCGTCGGCCTGGGCGGCGAGCAGGTCGGCCAGGTGGTCGAGCAGCGTGGCCCGGTGCTTGGGGGTGGTGCGGCTCCAGGCGGGGAACGCCTCGGCGGCCGCCCGGGCGGCGGCCTCGACCTGCGCGGCGGAGGCCTCGGGGGCGCGGCCCACCAACTCCTCGGTGGCGGGGTTGACGACGTCGTAGCCGCCCCGCTCACCCGCCGGGCGGTCGCGCCCGATCAGCATGGTCGGTTCGTCGCTCACGATCCGTCAGACTAGAACGTGTTCTAGTTTCCGGCAAGCGGGTGCGCCTTCCCTCAAATTAGAACGTGTTCTACAGTCAGACACATGAGCGACCTCGAGATCCCGCGGATCATCTCGGTCGACGACCACGTGGTCGAACCTCCGGACCTCTGGTCGTCGCGCCTGCCCGCCCGCTACCGCGACCGGGGCCCCCGGGTGGAGCGCGACACCGCCCGGTTCAGCTTCGTGGGCGGGAAGTTCAGCTTCGAGAAGGGCGTCGCGGGCGGCGAGGACTGCGACTGGTGGCTCTACGACGGGCTCGTCTACCCGTTCCCCAAGCTGTCGGCCGCGGTCGGGTTCGACGAGCTCGACGTCACGCCGACCACCTACGACCAGATCCGGCGGGGGTGCTGGATCCAGGCCGACCGGCTCGCCGACATGACGGCGAACCACGTCGACGCGTCCATCTGCTTCCCGAACACGCTGCCCCGCTTCTGCGGCCAGACGTTCTACGAACAGGGGGTCAAGCGCGAGGGCGGTGACGCCGAGCTCGCCCGCTTGTGCGTCGAGGCCTACAACGACTGGATGATCGAGGAGTGGTGCGGCGGCGAGGGCCGGGGCCGGCTCGTCCCGCTCACCATGATCCCGCTGTGGGACGTCGAGCTCGCGGCTGCCGAGGTCCGCCGGTGCGCGGACGCCGGCTCGCACGCCGTCGCGTTCTCCGAGAACCCACATCCTCTCGGCCTGCCCTCGATCCACTCCGGGCGGTGGGACCCGTTCTTCGCCGCCTGCCAGGAGACCGAGACCGTGGTCTGCATGCACATCGGCTCCTCGTCGCGCATGCCGGCCACCTCGCCCGACGCCCCGTTCATCGTGTCGTCGACGCTCACGTTCCAGAACGCCATGGGGTCGCTGCTCGACTTCCTGTTCTCGGGCACGCTCGAGCGGTTCCCGGCCCTGAAGATCGCCTACTCCGAGGGCCAGGTGGGATGGATGCCCTACGTGCTCGAGCGGGCCGACAAGCTGTGGGCGGAGCGCAGCGACAACAGCTTCGGCACGTCGCTGCCCCACCCGCCCTCCAGCTACATGGCGGGCCGGGTGTACGGCTGCATCTTCGACGACGAGACGGGGCTGCGGAACCGCGACGCCGTCGGAATCGACCAGATCTGCTTCGAGACCGACTACCCGCACGCCGACTCGACGTTCCCCCACTCGAAGAAGGTCGCCGCCGACATCTGTTCGCAGGCCGGCCTCGACGAGTCCGAGACGTACAAGGTGCTGCGGGGGAACGCCATCGTCGCGTTCGGCCTCGAGCGCTTCGGCATCACCTCGTGAGCGCGGACACGGGGGTGGGCCGGGGCACCGACGACCCCGACCTGGGCGGCGAGGTGGCGCTGGGCAGCGCCCTGTTCACGCTCGTCGAGCCGCACAAGGGCCACGAGGTCGCCTACAACCGCTGGTACGAGCGGGACCACTTCTACGCCGGCTGCATGGTCGGGCCGTGGTTCTTCGCCGGCCGGCGGTGGGTGGCGACCCGCGACCTCAAGGACGTGCGGATCGGGGCCGACGGCGCCCACGGCCCGCTCTTCGGTGACGACCGGGCCGGCTCGTACCTCGCGCTGTACTGGGTGCTGAAGGGCCGCTTCCGCGAGAACACCGACTGGTCGACCCGGCAGGTGCACTGGCTGCACCGCCACGGCCGCATGTTCCCCGAACGCGACCACGTGCACACGATGCTCTACCGGTACCGGGGCACGTCGACGGTGGCCCGCGACGCCGACGGCGTGCCGCCCGAGCTGGCCCTCGACCACCCGTTCCGGGGCCTGGCGGCCGTCGTGGTCGAGCGGCCGGACGAGGAGGCGCCGCCCCGGCCGGTGCTCGACCCGGGAAGCCCCGTGGCGCTCTCGCTCGCCTTCCGGGCCGTGCCCATGCCGCCGGGCGCGCCGGTGACCCAGCCGGGCACCGACGGCGTCGAGCACCGTGAGCTGCAGCTGTGGTTCGCGGGCGACGAGCCCACCGCCTGGTGGCCCGCCGTCGACGCCTACGCGGCGTCGCTGGCGGCCAGCGGCGAGGGGGTCGTCCGCTGGGCGTCGCCCTTCGTCCCCACGGTGCCGGGCACCGACCGCTACACCGACGAGCTCTGGTAGCGGGTCGCCGGCCCGCCCGGGTGGCCCGCCGGCCTGGTGCGGACGGGTCACCCGTCGATGGCGACGTGGCAGCCGGCCAGGTGGTCGTCGACGAGGCCGGCGGATTGCATGAGCGCATAGGCCACGACCGGGCCGACGAAGCGGAAGCCGCGCGAGCGCAGGTCCTTTGCCATGGCCTTCGAGGCGGCCGTGGCGCTCGGGATCTCGGCCATGGCGGAGAAGCGGGCCCCGGCCGCCGGCCGTTCGGGCGCCCCCTCCGGTGGGGCGTGGGCCCAGAGCACGTCGGTCAACGTCTCACCCGCGGCGTGGAGGGCGGCGACGGCGCGGGCGTTGGCGATCGTGGCGTCGACCTTGGCGCGGTTGCGGATGATGCGGGCGTCGGCCAGCAACCGCACCATGTCGGCCTCGCCGTACGCGGCCACCCGCTCGGCGTCGAACGCGTCGAACGCGGCCCGGAACCCGTCGCGCTTGCGGAGGATCGTGAGCCACGAGAGCCCGGACTGGAACGCCTCGAGCGTGAGCAGCTCGAAGAGCGCGCGCTCGTCGCGCAGGGGGCGGCCCCACTCGTCGTCGTGGTAGGCGCCGTAGAGCGGGTCGGTGCCCGCCCAGGCGCAGCGTGCCCGCCCGTCGTCCCCCACGACGAGGTCGGGGCGGGTGACGGGCAGCACGGGCCCTGCCGTCGAACCGGCCGTCGACTCGGCCGTAAACCCCACCGTCGAACCGGCGGTCGACCCGGCGGTCGAACCGGCCGTCGACCCGGCGGTCGACCCGGCCGTCGACTCCTCTGCGCTCGAAGCCTGAACCATGACCGCACCGTAACCGGGGGGTGTGACAGCCACGCGAGCGCTCGACGAGCGTGCCATGAGGAACCGGGGCGTGCCAACACGAGCCCCGGACGCGGAGCCGCTGCGCGGGCGTCGAGGTGGACAGCGAGCTCAGGTGCGGGAGGGCTCAACCCTGGGCATTGCCGGTGAACGCCCATCCCGCCAGCCGAACCGTGGGGACGTGCATGGCGCCGGGACCCTCACCGCCGACGAGCCGGCCGTCGTCGGCCAGCCCGAGCACCCGTCCCGGACCGAACGCCGCGACGATCGACTGCGTGTAGCGCAGGTTGCGCACCGCCGTGGTGATCTCGCCGTTCTCGACCAGGAAGACCCCGTTGCGCGTCAGGCCGGTCACGACCTGCGACTTGGGGTCGAGCACCCGGTTGTACCAGAGGTCGGTCACGACGAGCCCCCGCTCGACCTGCGCCACGAGCTCGCCCGGCGACGGGTCGCCGCCGCCGAGGAACAGGTCGGACGGGTAGCCGCCGAACGCATCCGAGCCGATCGAGTGGCCGGTCGGCTCGACGCCGGCCAGCCGGGCCGACCGGCGGTCGTGGGCGAGGCCGACCGAGACGCCGGCTCGAACCATGTCGGTCCGCCGCTTGGGGGTTCCCTCCGCGTCGACCGGGTCGCCGAGCGCCCGCGGATCGGTGGCGTCGTCCCACACGTCGACCGACGCGTCCCACTGTTGCTCGCCCAGGTGCACGAACGACGTGCCGTCGGCGTGCGCCTTGCCGTTGAAGCCGAGGTACGCGGGGAAGAGCAGGGCGGCCGCCACGGCCTTGGGTTCGAGCACGACCTCGTAGGTGCCCGGCGCCAGGTCGACGGCCATCGCTCCCGCCCGGGCCTTGGTCGCCGCCCGGTCCCCGCATGCAGCGCCGTCCAGGTCCGCCAGGCGTGCCGAGGTGACCTGCGCCGCCCCGTCCGCAGGAGCGCCCGAGGTGGCGGCCCGCACGACGCCGTCGACCTGGGCGACGGCCGCCCGGCTGGTCGCCCGCTGGCCGGTCGACGAGACGAGCACGTGGTGCACCGATCGGGTGGAGCAGTAGCCCGCCGCCTCCAGCTCGCCGGCGGCGTCCACGAAGGCCGCCACCACGCGAGCGCGGTCCTCGGGGGTGGCCGCCGCCGTGCCCTCGTCCCAGTGGTCGACAGCCGGGACCGGTGCGGGCGGCGCGAAGCCGGCGACGTCGGGATCGGCCGGCCGCAGCGCGGCGGCTGCCAGGGCCCGCTCGACGAGCCCCGCGAGGGCGTCGGGCTCGTCGCGGGTCGTCCCCGCCCGGGCCATCCGGCCGTCGCTGATCACGGTGAGGTGCACGGCGTGCAGGTCCTCGGTGACGTTCTGGTGGATGCGGCTGTTGGCGAAGCGTGTGAGCGACGAGGTGCCGGTGGCCACATGCACGATCGCCTCGGCCCGGCTCCCGACCAGGGACAGGACCCGCTCGGCGGCGGTCGTCTCGTCGCGTTCGGTGGGGTTCTCACCGCTCATGGTGATCTCCTGGGACGGCGGGGCAAAGCAAAAGGCGGCGCACCGAACGCGAGATCGCGCGCCAAGGTGGAGGGGTGGAAGAGACGAACCGCGGCATCGAGGTCGTCGCCTTCGATGGCGACGACACCCTCTGGCACAGCGAGAGCCACTTCGTCGATGCCCACGAGCGCTACTGCGCCCTGCTCGCGCCGTACGTCGACGGCAACGCCGCGCTGCTCGACGAGAAGGTCGTGGCCACCGAGAGCGCCAACCTGGCGCTCTATGGCTACGGCGTCAAGGCGTTCACCCTGTCGCTCATCGAGACGGCCATCGACGTGACCGGCGGCCGGGTCACCAGCAAGGAGATCACGGCGATCCTCGAGCTGGGCAAGGGCCTGCTGAACCACCCGGTCGAGCTGCTCGAGGGGGTGGCCGAGACCATCGAGGACGTGGCCGCCCCCGACCGACGCCTGATCGTTATCACGAAGGGTGACCTGTTCCACCAGGAGGCGAAGGTCGCCGGCTCGGGCCTGGCGGACCGGTTCGCCGCCGTCGAGATCGTCTCGGAGAAGGACGTGCCCACCTACCGCCGCATCATCACCGAGCAGGGCGTCGACCCGGGCCGTTTCGTGATGATCGGCAATTCGGTGCGCTCCGACGTCCTGCCGGTCGTCCAGCTGGGCGGCCACGCCGTGCACCTGCCCTACACCTACACCTGGGCCCACGAGCAGGTGTTCGGCATGGACGCCACCAACGGCGGCTACCACGAGCTGCGCTCGATCCGCGAGCTGCCCCCGCTGCTCGACGAGCTGGCCACCCACTGACTCACCGCATCCCACCCGCATCACCACCCAGCCGCTCACCGCACCCCCACCCGGACGTCGCGGAACCGGCACGGCGCGGCGTGGTGCCCGGTGTGGCCGACCTGCAGGGGTTGGCCCTTGCCGCAGTTCGGCAGGCCCCAGACCTCCCACTCGTCCTCACCGCCCACGGCGTCGAGCGACGCCCAGAACCTCGGCCCGATGCCGGTGTAGGTGGGGTCCTTCACCATGCGGCCCAGCTCGCCGGCGACGATCTCCCAGCCGATCTCGCAGCCGAACTGGAAGTTCAGGCGCTTGTCGTCGATCGACCACGACCGGTTGGTGGTCATGTAGATGCCGCGCTCGGTGCCGGCGATCATCTCCTCGAGCGACGAATCGCCAGGCAGCAGGCCCACGTTCGTCATGCGGACCATCGGCAGCCGCGCCGGCCCGTCGGCCCGCACCATGCCACCCGAGGCCTGCCCGACCAGCGGCGCCGAGTCGCGGCCCGAGAGCACGCCCACCCACGTGCCGTCGCGGACGATGTCGACGGCCTGGGCGGAAACGCCCTCGTCGTCGTAGCCAAAGCTGCCCATGGCCCCCGGCAGGGTGGCGTCGGCCGTGATGCGCATGAGCTCGCTGCCGAAGCGCATGTCGCCGAGCCGGGCGGGGTCGAGCCACGACGTGCCGGCGAACGCCGCCTCCCAGCCGAGGATGCGGTCGAGCTCGACGGCGTGGCCGACCGACTCGTGGATCTGGAGCGCCACCTGGTCGGACCCGAGCACGATCGTGGTCGTCCCGGGCGGGCATCGCGGGGCCGACAGCAGGGCCGCGGCCTCCGCGCCGGCCCGCGCCGCGTTCGCGACCAGGTCGAGGCCCCGGACCAGCTCCCATCCCCGGGTGCCGTACTGGCCGCGCACGCCGGGGTAGGACCGGCGCTGCGTCTCCCCGTCGCCGATGGCCGTGGCGTCGACGAGGGCGCCGGTCTCGACGATCCGCTGCTCGATGCGGCTGCCCTCGCTGGAGGCGAACCACTTCTCCGTGTCCCACACCCGGTAGGAGGCCTGCGACAGAGGGACGCCGGCGTCGTTGGCGGCCCCCGTGGCGGCCAGGAGAAGGTCGCCCTTCTCGGCGAGGCTCACGTCGTCGAGCGGGTGCTCGGACCAGCTGGACGTCCACGAGTCGGTGACCACGGGGGCCGGGGCCAGCTCGAGCGGCGGACCCGGCACGAGCGCCGAGGCCTTCGCCACCGCGGCCGCGGCCGCCCCGGCGAGGCGGGCGGCGGCGTCGGTGAGCGTCGGCGTGGCCTGAAAGCCCCACGACGAGCCGATCAGGGCCCGGACGCCGATGCCCGCCTGCTCGCCCTGGGTCAGCTCCTCGACCACGCGGTTGCGGGCCGACATGGACTCGTGCCGGACGACCATGACCCGGGCGTCCGCGTAGCGGGCCCCGGCGGCGAGGGCGGCCTCCACGGCCACCGTGGCGAGATCGAGCATCCCCCGGGACGGTAGCGGCGACGGAGGGCGGCGGCCGGCGTAGGGTCCGCCCGCCCGGCCGCACCCCGCCGCCGGCATCCGGGAGGCACGAGACCATGAGCGCGACCTGGCCGATCGCCTTCGGGGCGTTCATCCCGCAGGGCTGGAAGACCGAGCTGGCGGGCATCCGCGACCGACACGCTCGAGCTCGCGGCCGAGCGGGTCCTCCCGGCGGTCAAGGGCGGATGACCGGCCTGCGCCGGGTCAGCCCCTGTCGCCGATGATCACGCGGGGCTCGTCGGTCAGTAGGTAGACGCTGCCGTCGAGGTCGAGCAGGCGGCCCTCGTCGGGCGCCACGTTCGCCTGGTAGCCAGGGTCGCGCAGCATCGCGCCGAAGTCGTCCATCGACCGGAACCACTGCACGGTCACGCCGTCGAAACCGTCGCTCCCGGTCCACCGGCCGGGCGCCTCGGCGCGGGGGTGCTGCTCGTAGCGCACGACCCGGTCCGCGACGCCGGGCGTCGCCCGGATGACCTCGGCGTGCGCCTCGGCCCAGTGGGCGCGGAACGCCTCGGGGGACAGCGACGCGTGGCGGCGCAGCACGGCGGTGAGTCGGATCATGGTTCTCCCCTCGCGGGCGCAGCACCGTGACCGGCGACGGGACCTCGCCTCGCCACGTCCCGCGGGCAAGCTAGCCCCCGGGGCGGATGCCGGTCCGCTGGCCTAGGGTCTCGGGCCATGGCAACCGAACGACGTTCAGCGCGGTTGGCGGCGCCGCCGCGCCTCGCCCCCCTGCCACCCGGCGAGCAGGACGAGGTCGCCCGCGAGCTGCTCGCGCAGGCGACAGGTGCCGGCGGCGCCACCGTGAACATCTTCGCCACGCTGGTCCGCCACCCGGGGCTGTTCCGGCGCTGGCTCCCGTTCGGCGGCAAGCTGCTCTCCGGCAAGCTGCCGGCCCGCGACCGCGAGCTGATGATCCTGCGGACGGGCTGGCTGTGCGGCTCCGAGTACGAGTGGGCCCAGCACGTCCCGATCGCCCGTCGGGCCGGCCTCGGCGATGCCGAGATCGACCGGGTCCCCGCCGGGCCCGACGCCCCGGGTTGGTCCGAGGCGGACGCCACCCTGCTGCGGGCGGCCGACGAGCTGCACGCCGACCACCGCATCGGAGACGCGACCTGGGCGGCGCTGGCCGGCCGGTACGACGAGCGCCAGCTCATCGAGGTGCCGATGCTCGTCGGGCACTACCACATGGTCGCCTTCACGCTGAACAGCCTCGGCGTCCCGCTCGAGGACGGCGCGGTGGGGTTCGCCCGATGAGCACCGGCAGCCCCGGCGCCGCGGGGCGCCTGTCCGGCCGCACCGTGCTGGTGGTCGGCGCCGGCACCCGCCCCTCGCCGGAGCCCGACGCGCCGCTCGGCAACGGGCGGGCCATCGCGCTGGCCGTGGCCGCCGAGGGCGCCGTCGTGGTCTGCGCCGACCGGGACGAGGAGGCGGCCCGTGACACGGCCGACCAGGTGACGGCGGGCGGTGGCCGGTCCGTCGTCGTCCTGGCCGACGTAACGGACCCCGAGGCGTGCGCGGCGATGGTCGAGGAGGCCGCCCGCGTCGGCGCAGCCGTCCCGGTCGGCGCGGCCGGGACGGCCGGCACCGGCGGCCCGGGGGGAGTCGAGGAGGGCCGCACGCTCGGCGGCGTGGTCGTCAACGTGGGCATCGGCCGCGGCGGCGGCCTGCGCCACACGACGGTCGAGGACTGGGACGCCGTCATGGCCGTGAACCTTCGGGCCCACTTCCTCGTGGCCCAGGCCGCCGTGCCCCGCCTGGCGCCGGGGGCGGCCCTCGTGTTCGTCGGGTCGGTGGCCGGCCTGCAGCCGGGCAGCCGGCTGCCCGCCTACGACGCCTCGAAGGCCGGGCTGATCGGCCTCAACCGGCACGTGGCGCTCGAGGGCGCTCGCCAGGGTGTGCGGGCCAACGTGCTGGCCCCCGGCCTCATCGACACGCCGCTCGGCCGCGACGCCACCCGGGGCCGCGAGTCACGGGGCCGCACACCGGTGCCGCTCGGGCGCGAGGGGCGGGCCGAGGAGGTCGCCGCCGTGGCGGTGTTCCTCCTGTCGGACGAGGCCGGCTACGTGACCGGCCAGACGATCGTCGTCGACGGCGGCCTCAGCCTGATCTGACCGCGGGGCCGACGGCACACGGCGCGAGCCGGCCGGCCGCCGGCCCGGCGGCGGCCCCTCAGTCCTGGACCAGCGGGGCGACCTCGGCGCCGAACGTCCGCACCTGGTCGCACAGCTCGTGGGCGTCGCGGCTGCGGAAGGCGACCTGGATTTGGTTGACCCCCAGCCCGGCGAGCACGCGCAGGAAACCTGCGACCTGCTCGGGCGAGCCGGTCACGGCCCGGCCGATGTCCCACGAGGGCTCACCCACGTACAGCGGGCCCGACAGCGCGCCGATCGTGAACGGCTCGTCGGACCGGCCCGCCTCATCCCTCAGGCGACGGATGCGGGCGATGGCGGCCGACATGCCCTCCTCGGGAGCGCCCTGGGGCAGCCAGCCGTCGCCCCGCTCGGCCGCCCGGCGGATCGCGGCCTTCGACGACCCACCCACCCACAGCGGAAGCCGGTCCTGCACGGGCCGGGGCGTCATGCCCATCTCCCGGTAGGACCACTGCTTGCCCTCGTGTGAGGAGTACTCGCTGTCGAGCGCGGCACGCACGGCGTCGATCGCCTCGTCGAGGAGGGTGCCCCGCGCGTCGAAGTCGACGCCGAGCGCATCGAACTCACCGGCGACGTGGCCTGCCCCGACGCCCAGGATCGCCCGGCCGCCGGAGAGCGTGTCGAGCGTCGACCACTGCTTCGCCGCCCGTAGCGGGTGCAGGTACGGCAGGACGAAGACGTGGCTGAGGAGGCGGATGCGGCTGGTCCGCGCGGCCACGTAGGACAGCGTCGCGATCGTGTCGTACCAGGTCGTGGTCATGGTCGTGGCCTGCTGCCTGGGAATGGCCGTGTGGTCGCAGGCGGCGACGTAGCAGAAGCCGGCGTGCTCGGCGACGCGGGCCACGTCGACGATCTCGACCGGGCCGGCCGAGGCCTCCCATGGCTCGGCGAACCGGTGCGACTGCGCCTGCACCGGCAACTGGATGCCGAAAGCGACCTGCCCTTCTGGCACGACCCGAACCACGTTGCCTCCTCGGCCTTACCCCAATGGCCTGGAACGACATGCAATCTGGCATACCGTCAAAGACCTTCACAAACGGCACCAGTGGCATTGCCTGTGAGCAGGCCTGTCGCGAACGACAGTATGCGAACGCAGTCGCGCTGCGGGTGAGAAGGGCTCAGTCGGCGGACGGCGGCTTTTGACCGGTCACGCCCCAGTACACGTGGCGAGCCATCGCCGTGCGGACCTCGCTGATGGGCATTCCCCACGCCTCGAAGCCGGCGTGGTGCGCCGCCACGTTCGCCAGCAGCGTCACGACCACGCCGGCGTTCGCCATGGCGTCGACCCCGTGGTGCTTGCCCTCGGCCTGGAACGCCTCGGTGACCTTGGCCAGCTCGACGGTCACGGCGTTCAACAGGCGGACCCGGATCTCGCGGAAGCGCCGGTCGCCCTCGGTCGTCGTCAGCTCGACGACGCGCAGCACGGGGCGGTGCGCGTCCCAGAAGGCGACGAACGCGTCGCCCAGCTCGAGGGCCGTCTGGTAGCCGGTCTTCCCCTTCCAGCTGCCCTCGGCCACGATGCGGACCAGCGCCTCGCCATCGATCGCCATCTCCTCCGCCAGCACGAGGATGGCCGCCTCGACGTCCGCGAAGTACTGGTAGAAGGTCGCCGGCGACGTGCCGGCCTCGCGGGCGATGTCGATCACCTTCAGGTCGCGGTAGGTCGTGGTGTGCAGCATCTCGGCCGTGCGCTCGAGCAGGCGCTGGCGCGTGGCACGGCCACGGCGGCCGGGCACGCGCCCGTCGGAGGCACGCAGGTCGGCGTCCTCGTCGGCTGCGACGCCGACCGGGGCGGGAGCGGGATCGACCACCGCACCAGGGTAGCGATCCCTGACGGTCACTCAGGAACGTCGGATGTAGGTGGCGGCGAACCGCTCCAGGAGCCGCTTGTTCTCCTCGAGCGTCCCGAACTGCACGCCCTCCATGAGCCACGCCGAGGTGATCAGCGTCGTGACGCCCATCTCGTCGAGCTCGGCGCACACCTCGGCCGACGGGAGCCGGTCGACGACCGAGGCCTGGATCTCGAAGGGTCGGTCCTGGGAGCCGTACTCGCGCCGGTAGCCGTGCAGGCGCTCGACGTAGGCGCGCAGCTCGTCGATGCCGTAGTACGTGCCCATCCAGCCGTCGCCGACGCGGGCGGCGCGTCGCAGCGCCACCTCGGAGTGGCCGCCGATCAGGATCGGGACCGGCTCGGGGGGTGGCGGCGACATATCCAGGCGATCGAAGTCGTAGAACTCGCCGTGGTGCTCCTGCATGCCGCCCTGCCAGACGGTGCGGAGCACCTCGATCTGCTCCTCCATGCGGGCGCCCCGGCGGGCGAAGGGCTGCTCGAGGACCTCGAACTCCTCGCGCATCCAGCCCGCGCCCACCCCGAGGAGCACGCGACCGCCCGACGCCCAGGCCGCCGTGCCCACGGCCTTCGCGACGAGCAGGGGGTTGCGGGCCGGCAGCACGTAGACGTGGGTCGAGAAGCGGATGCGCTCGGTCACCGCCGCGAGCGCTCCCGTCATGACCCACACGTCGGGCCACGGCTGGAACGGCTTGAACGTGGGCTTGCCGTCGGCGCGGTAGGGATAGGTCGACTCGAGCTTGTCGGGGTAGATCACGTGGTCGGACAGCGACACCTGGTCGAAGCCGACGGCCTCGGCCGTGCGGGTCAGCTCGACCCAGTCCTCGGCGGCGGCGAACATCAGCGACTGGCAGAACCTCACGGCTCTCCTCCCCCTCGTGTCCCATTACCCGGTACCGCCCATGCGGCGGCGATCTCGTCGGTCGTGGTCACCGTGGCCAGCAGGGCGAGCGTGTTGTCGATGACGGCGTCCGCGTAATCGGCCGGCACGCCGCAGACCGCGTCGCGGGGCAGCACCACCTGGTAGCCGTGGTTCACGGCGTCCATCACCAGGTTCGTGATCGCCACGTTGACCGACACGCCCGCCACCACGAGAGTCGTGACGCCCAGGTTGCGCAGGACCGGGTCGAGGTCGGTCCCGCCCATGGGCCCGACCCCGTGGCTGCGGGTGAGCACGAGGTCGCCCGGCGCCACGCCCACCGCCTCGACGACCTCGACAGCCGGGGTGCCCGCCAGCTGCTGCACGGGCGCCCGGGCCGTGGCGGCGAACAGGCGGGCGTTGGCGTTGGCGCCCAGCCCGTCGGGGCGGCGGGCGAACGTGCAGTGCACGACGTGGGCCCCGGCGGCGCGGGCGGCGGCCACGAGGCGGGCCACGGCCGGCACCATCGACGCTCGGGCGGCCTCGGCCAGGGCCGGCAGCGCGGAGTCCTCGCCCACCACACCGTTCTGGATCTCGCTGGTGACCACGGCGGCCCGGGCGGCGTGGCCGCCGGGGGCCACGAGCTCGGCGAGGACGATGGCCATGGACCGGACAGTATCTGACGGGCCGTCAGGACGTCGCGTCCCACTAGGGTCGCCGCCATGGCGACGAGCGAGCACCCGACCGGGACGAACGGGGCCCAAGCGCTGATCCGCACGCTGGTGGCGAGCGGTGTCGACGTGTGCTTCACGAACCCCGGCACGTCCGAGATGCACTTCGTGGCGGCCCTCGACACCGTGCCGGAGATGCGCGGCGTGCTGGGCCTGTTCGAGGGCGTCGTCACCGGCGCCGCCGACGGCTACGCCCGCATGGCGGGACGCCCCGCCGCGACGCTGCTGCACCTCGGCCCGGGGCTCGGCAACGGCCTCGCCAACCTGCACAACGCCCGCAAGGGGAAGAGCCCGGTGGTCAACGTCGTGGGCGACCACGCCACCTACCACAAGCAGTACGACGCCCAGCTCGAGTCCGACATCGAGACCGTGGCGCGCAACGTGTCGTCGTTCATCCGCGTGTCGGCCTCACCCGCGGACGTCGGGCGCGATGCCGCCGAGGCCGTGGCCGCCGCCGCCGGTCCGCCCGGGTCCGTGGCCACGCTCGTGCTGCCGGCCGACGTGAGCTGGTCCGACGGCGGGGTGGTCGCCGCGCCGGTCCCGCCGGCGGGGCCGCTCGCCCCCGACGCCGACGTGGTCGAGGCCGTGGCCAAGGCGCTGCGCTCGGACGAGCCCGCGGCGTTGTTCCTCGGCGGCACGGCCCTGCGGGCGCCGGGCCTGCTCGCCGCCGGGCGGGTGGCCGCCGTCACCGGCGCCCGGCTGCTCGCCGAGACGTTCCCCACGCGCCACGAGCGGGGCGCCGGCCTGCCCAACGTCGACCGGCTCGCGTACCTCGCCGAATTCGCCGCCGTGCAGCTCGACGGCCTGCGCCACCTGGTGGTCGTGGACTCGAAGCCGCCCGTGAGCTTCTTCGCCTACCCGGGCAAGGCAAGCTACCTGGTACCGGACGGCTGCGAGGTGCACGTGCTCGCCAACGACCGCCACGACGCCCCCGGGGCGCTCGAGGCACTGGCGGAGGTGCTCGGTGCCCCGCCCGGCGCCGCCGATCTCCACGACGCCGCCCGCCCCGATCTGCCCACCGGTGACCTCACGGCCGAGGCCGTGGGCCGTGCGATAGCAGCACTGCTGCCCGAGGGCGCCATCGTGTCGGACGAGGCCAACACCTCCGGCCTGT
>Ga0126307_10000313_pt1 | contig 31397 bp, 31 predicted proteins | sample Plot28_FD_89955 | JGI IMG/M metagenome (GOLD analysis project Ga0126307, IMG submission 89955) | Serpentine soil microbial communities from UC McLaughlin Reserve, CA, USA - Plot28 | ecosystem: Environmental > Terrestrial > Soil > Grasslands | place: USA: UC McLaughlin Reserve, Lake County... | reverse complement strand
GGGGCCGCCGAGATCGTGCGCGCGGTCGTCGCCGCGCGCTCGGCCGCTTCGGTGGAGATCGGAGGCTCGACGCTCTGCACCTGGACATCGAAGGAAGGCAGGCCTGCGAGCGCGGTGGCCCGGAGCGAAGCAAGGACGGCCTCGTCGTCGATGGCCGTGCCCTCACGGCCCGGGACGACGACCGCCTCTTTCCCATCCATGGACACGCGCGCCGAAACGGCGTGCTTCGTTAGCGTTGCCAGCTCGTCCGCGAGCGCAGCGCGGCCCGACTCGTGGACACGGAGAACAGGCTGCACGTCCCGGTGCACCGCGAAGGGAACCGCGAGCGCGCCCAGGCGCGCGGAGACGGATTCACGTGCAGAGTCGTACGCCGCCTGCTCGCTCGCCGCGCCGTCCACCTGGAAAATAGTGGAAGGAGTCACGTAGATCGACTTGCCTCCGACCACGATCTCGACCGGCTGGTCCAGACGCTTGCCGACCTGGGCATCGATGCGCGCCCGTGCGTCGGCCGGGGCGAGGCCGCCGACGTCGACCCCCGCCACCGTGACACCAGGGAGAACCGAGTCCCGCAGCGTGTACGCCCGCGCGAGGAGCGCGACTCCGGCAACCGCCACAACGACCGCCACCACCACGAACATCGTGCTCGGCCTCCCGAGACGCTGAATGGGGCGCGCAAGGCGTGCGGCGATCTCGGTCATGGGCCTCGGAGACTAGCGGCAAACGCCGCGTATCATCACGCGAAATGCAGCAAGAGAATCCTTTACGGGCGCTGCCCTCCGTAAACGAGCTTCTACAGGACGAGCGCCTCGTCGCAGTCGAGGTCGAGTACGGCCACGAGCTGGTCCTCGACGCCGCGCGCAGAGCGATCGACGCGGCCCGCGAGCGGGTCGCCGCGGGCGAGCAGCCCGAGGACATAGTCGCCGACGCCCTCGACTTTCTCGAAGGTACCGCTGCGCCGAGGCTACGCCGCGTCCTGAACGCCACCGGCGTCATCGTCCACACGAACCTCGGTCGAGCGCCGCTCGCGGCCCGCGCGCTCGAGCGGATCCAGCAGGTCGCGGGCGGCTATTCCAATCTCGAGTATGACCTCGAGGGAGGCACGCGCGGCTCACGCCAGGACCACGTCGCGCCTCTGCTCCGCGACCTCACAGGGGCCGAGGCCGCGCTGGTCGTCAACAACAACGCCGCCGCCGTTCTCCTCGCCGTCGCCGCACTCGCGGAAGGGCGCGACGTCGTCGTCTCGCGAGGTGAGCTCGTCGAGATAGGCGACGGCTTCCGAATCCCCGATGTGCTCGCGCGCTCGGGCGCCCGCCTCGTCGAGGTCGGCACGACGAACCGCACGCGGCTTGAGGACTACGCGCGCGCCATCGGCGACCGCACGGCCGTCCTGCTGCGCGTCCACCAGTCGAATTTCCGCGTGGTGGGGTTCACGGAGAGCCCCAAGCTTGAGGAGCTCGCCGGACTCGCTGAGGATCGCGGCGTCGTGCTCGTCGACGACCTCGGCTCCGGCGTCCTGCCGGACATCGGCGACGAGCCCACCGTCCCAGAGAGCCTCGCGGCCGGCGCCCACGTCGTCACCTTCTCCGGAGACAAGCTCTTCGGCGGACCGCAGGCCGGGGTCGTCGTCGGCCGCGCAGACCTAGTCGATCGGCTTCGACGCCACCCCCTGCAACGGGCCCTGCGCGCCGACAAGCTGACTCTTGCCGCACTCGAGGGAACGCTCGCCCTCTACCGCTCAGGCAGGGCCGGGCCTCCGGTCCTCAACATGCTGACCGAGCGGGCGGAGGCCATCCGCGCCCGGGCCGAGCGCCTCGCCGAGCTGACGGGGGGCTCGGTCGAGGCCACTGTCGCGCGCGCAGGAGGCGGCTCACTTCCGACCACAGATTTCGAGAGCTTCGCATGCGCGCTCGAGGAGAGCCTCGCCGAGCCGCTGCGCCGGACCGACCCGCCGGTGATCGGCATCGTGCGCGACGGAGCGCTCCTGCTCGACTGCCGCACGCTCACTGACGAGGAGGTCGAGGAGGCGGCGCGGGCGGTGAAGGAATGCCGCTCACAGTAGGGACCGCAGGTCACGTCGACCATGGCAAGACCTGGCTCGTCCGGGCGCTGACGGGCAAGGACACGGACCGGCTTCCCGAGGAGCAGGCGCGGGGGATTTCCATCGATCTCGGCTACGCGCCGCTCGAGCTCCCCGACGGGCGGCGGCTATCGCTCATCGACGTGCCCGGCCACGAGCGCTTCGTGCGCAACATGGTGGCCGGTGCGAGCGGGATCGACCTGTTCCTCCTGGTCATCGACGCGGGCGAGGGAGCGCGGCCGCAGACCCGTGAGCATCTGGCGATCGTCCGGCTTCTCGGGATCGAGCACGGCGTCGTCGCGATTACGAAGGCCGACGCAGTCGACGCCGAGCTCGTGGAGCTCGTCGCCGAGGAGGCACGAGAGCTTGTGCCAGACGCCGAGGTGGTCGTTACGAGCGCGAAGACCGGCCAGGGGCTGGACGATCTCCGTGAGGCTCTCGGGGAGGCGGCCGACCGCGTGGCCGAGGAGCGCGCCGAGGGCTCGACGAGGCTCTTCGTCGACCGCGTCTTCACCCTGCGCGGGATCGGGACGGTGGCGACCGGGACGCTCTGGTCGGGATCGATCGGCGAGGGAGACGTCCTCCGCGCCGAGCCGGCGGGGCTCGACGTTCGCGTTCGCAGCGTTCAGGTGCACGACCGGCCGGTGAAACGCGCCGAAGCCGGGCAGCGCGTCGCGGTCGCGCTCCCCGGCGTCGAGCGCAAGGATCTTCGCCGCGGCGATGCGCTCGTAGCCCCCGGGGCCTACCCGACCTCCTACCGCCTGGATGTCGCGCTCGACGAGCTCGACGGGATCCCGGACGGCATGCGCCTCCACGTGCACCACGGGACGGCCGAGCACCACGCCCGGGTCGTCCGCGCGGGAGAGCGGTGGGCGCAGCTCCGCCTCGCCTCGCCGGCCATCGCCGCGCGCGGCGACCGCGTCGTCCTCCGCGACCGCACGACCGTGGGCGGCGGGCTCGTCCTCGACCCGGCTCCTCCCCGGCACGCGAGCGAGGCCCGCTTTGAGCTCCTCGAACGGGGCGACCTCGCAGCGCTCGTCCACGAGCCGGTCAGGGCGGACGCGCTGGCCCACCTCGGGAGTGAGGCAAACGATCTCGAGCACGCAGGCGAGTGGGTCTTCTCCGCCGACTGGCTCGGGGAGCTCTCTGCCGACCTGCGCGCCCGGATCGAGGCCGCCGACCCGCTCGACCCTGGGATCCCGGTCCCCGCAGAGCCCTGGGCCAAGGACGTGCTCCCGCTCGCCGGCCTCGAGCGGCGAGGTGCGCGGCTCTACCTCCCGGGGGCAGTGGCGAGCCTCGGAGACCGCTCGGCCGCGGCCGAGGAGCTCGAGGCCGAGCTCGCCGCGACAGGCTTCACGCCGATCCCCATGGATGACCGCGAGCTGGCCTCCTTCCTCGAACGCGAGGGAATGCTGGTGCGCGTCGGCGACGGCCTCGCGCTCGGCGCAGCGGCCTACGAGGAGGCCAAGCGCCTCATGGTCGAGGAGTGCGAGACCGCGGGCTCGATCACCCTTGCGCGCTTCCGCGACCTGCTCGGGACGGGCCGCAAGCCGGCCCAGCTCCTCCTCGAGCGCTTCGATGCGGACGGCCTCACGAGGCGGGTCGGCGACGAGCGCGTGCTGCGCCGCCGGGCCAAGACCGCCTGAGCTACGTTAGCCGCGGAGCGGCATGGGCCTGGTGGCCCAGCCGGTCTTCAAAACCGGTGAGGCGTGGCAGCCCCACGCTGGGTAGGTTCGACTCCTGCGCCGCTCCGTTCGGAATGCCCGTGCGAGCTGGCTATGCCGTCTGGAACTGGCGGGCGCGTGCGCGCCGCTTCTCCGCCTCGGCCTCTCGGTCCTTGGGCGGCGCGTTCGTCACGAGCTCATGGATGAGCCGGTGTGAGGCGTCGGCGACGGCGTCCACTGCACGGGCGAAGGCCTCCTCGTTGGCGTGCGACGGCTTCGTGAAGCCGCTGATCTTGCGCACGTACTGGAGGGCTGCCGAGCGGATCTCGTCATCGCTCGCCTCGGGCTCGAAGTTGTAGAGCGTCTGGATGTTTCGGCACATGCCGTCACCTTAGCGGCTCGTTACAACTTCCCAACCTCCGCGTTCGGTATAAGAAACAACATGACGTTGGACAACCGCAGGCGCTGGATCGCACTGATCGTTCTCTGTCTCGGAGACCTGATGATCGTGCTCGACGCGACGATCGTGAACGTCGCGCTGCCGTCCATCCGTGAGGATCTCGGCTTCTCGCAGACGTCGCTCGCGTGGGTTGTGAACGCCTACCTGCTGACGTTCGGAGGCTTCCTGCTGCTGGCAGGACGCCTTGGCGACCTCTACGGGCATCGGAAGATGTTCCTCACGGGTATCGCGCTCTTCACGGTCGCCTCGCTCGCATGCGGGCTCTCCACGACGCAGGGCCTGCTCGTCGCCGCGCGCGCGATTCAGGGCTTCGGCGGCGCGATCGTCGCGGCAGTCGCGCTCTCTCTGATCATGACGCTCTTCACCGAAGCCGGAGACCGCGCGAAGGCGATGGGCGTATTCGGCTTCGTCGCGGCCGGCGGAGGGACCGTCGGCGTGCTCCTCGGCGGGATCCTCACGGACCTCCTGACCTGGCACTGGATCTTCCTCGTCAACATCCCGGTCGGGATCGCCGTCTTCGCCCTCTGCGTCGTCCTTCTCCCCGCCTCCCGCGGCCCGGGGAGCGAGGCGCGGCTCGACATCGGGGGCGCGATCACGGTCACCGGCGCGCTCATGCTCGCCGTCTACGCGATCGTGAACGGGAACAGCAACGGCGGGACCTCCGCGGAGACGCTCGGCCTGCTCGGCGCGGCGATCGTCCTCTTCGGGATCTTCCTGGCCCTCGAAGCACGTGTCGCCGCCCCGCTGATGCCACTCGGTCTCTTCAAGCACCGCAATCTCTCGATCGCGAACGTGACGGCCATGCTTTCGGCCGCCTCGATGTTCGCGATGTTCTTTTTCTCCGCGCTCTACATGCAGCTCGTTCTCGGCTACTCGCCGCTCGAGGTCGGCCTCGCGTACGTGCCGAACTCGGTGCTGATGGCGGCCCTCTCGCTCGGGATCTCCGCCAAGATCGTGATGCGGTTCGGGGTCAAGCCGCCGATCGTGGTCGGAATGCTGTTCTCGGCGACCTCGCTCCTGCTCTTCGCCCGGGCGCCGGTGGACGGCAGCTACGCCGTCGACCTCCTGCCGCCGCTCATGCTGCTCGCGCTCGGGGCCGGCATCGCCTTCAACCCGATGCTGCTCGCGGCCATGGGCGACGTCGAGCAGAGCGAGGCGGGGCTCGCGTCCGGAGTGGTGAACACGTCCTTCATGATGGGCGGCGCGCTCGGGCTCGCAATCCTCGCCAGTATCGCCACGTCGAGGACGGACAATCTCCTTTCTTCCGGAGAGGAACAGCTCGTCGCGTTGAATTCCGGGTACCACGTCGCCTTCCTCGTCGGTGCGATCTTCGCCGTCGCGGCGTCGACGATCGCCGGGGCGCTGCTCCGGCCCCTGCCGCAAGGCGCCCAGGCACACGAAGGCCACGAGGCGATCGGCCCGCCCGCGACGGCAGACGCCGACTAGGGAACCATGGGTAGGGTCGTCGCCGACATCACCATGTCCCTGGACGGGTTCGTCGCAGGCCCGAACCCGACCCTGGAGGAGCCGCTCGGGAAGAACGGCGAGGAACTTCACGAATGGGCACTGCAGACCGCGGCGTGGCGTGAGCAACACGGGCTCGAGGGCGGCGAGGTGAACGTGGACTCCGAGCTGATGGAAGAACGCGTCGCGTCCGTCGGTGCCCATGTCATGGGCAGGAAGATGTTCAGCGGCGGATCCGGGCCCTGGGAGGAGGACCCGAGGTCAATGGGATGGTGGGGCGAGGAGCCGCCCTTTCACGTCCCCGTCTTCGTCCTTACCCATCACTCCCGGGAGCCGGAGGAGATGAAGGGCGGGACGACGTTCCTTTTCGTCACGGAGGGAATCGAGGCAGCCGTCGAGCAGGCGCGCGCCGCGGCCGGTGACCAAGACGTCGCGATCGCGGGCGGTGGCACGGCGATTCAACAGGCGCTGGCTGCGGGGCTCGTCGACGAGCTGCAAGTGCACGTGGCCCCGATCCTGCTCGGCGGCGGCACCCGCCTCTTCGGCGAGGGCGCGGATCCGGTCAGGCTCGAGGCCACGCGCGTTCTTGCGTCGCCGAGGGCGACGCACCTGAAATTCGCCGTCGGCTCCTGATCAGGCTCCCGTCACGATCGCGAACGTGACCGTCAGCGAGGCGGAGACCTGCTGCGTCCCCGGCTCGACCGGAGCCATCTCGGCGCCGGCTGCGGCCGCGCGGTCGTAGGCCATCATGGGCCCGGGCACGTATCCGCCGCCCTCGACGATGGCGGTCGGCGCGCCGAGCGAGACGCCGGCCTTGGCGGCGATCGCCTCGGCATGTGCCCTGGCGTCGTCGAATGCCTTGTCCACTGCCTCGCGGTACTGCGCGTCCGTGTCCGACGGATGGAGGTTGGGCCCGTAGACGTCGTTCGCGCCGGCGCGAACCGCTGCGTCGACGACCTTCCCCGCGTCCCCGAGCTTTCTGACGGTCGCCGTGACCGTGCTCGAAGCGGAATAGCCGGTGACGGTGCGGCCGTCGTCCGCGGTCTCGGGATAGAGCGAGACCTGGGTCGTCTGCAAGTCCTCCTTGGAGACGCCCGCGCTCTTGAGCGAGTCGATGACCGCCTTCATCGCCGACGCGTTCGCCGAGAGCGCATCGGAGGCCGTCGCGGCCTGCGAGCTGACCCCGAAGCTCCAGTCGGCGACATCGGGGATGACGTCGGTGGTCCCGGTGCCGACGACGGTGATCCCGCTGCCCGTCGTGACCGTGCCCGGCTGCACAGGCGCCGCCGAGATTGCCATGTCGCCCGAGCCCGAGTTCGAGCCCGAATGCCTGAGAGAGCGATCTCCGATCCCCCCTTCCCTCCACCGCAGCCTGCCGCCGCCAGAGAGGCGGCTGCGACTGTTGCCAGCACGACGAGCTTCATGGTTCCTCCGATCGTGATTGCAGGGCTTTGACCGGAGCAGGCTCGAAAAGGTTCCCGTTCCGAGGACTATCCCGGGCCACCCTGGGGATAGGGAAGGCGATGCGGCCTGCTGCTCTCGCTTCGCTGGCCGTCGTGCTGGCTCTCTCCGGCTGCGGCGGCGCGACCCCGAAGCAGACCGAGTCGGCGAAGTCGGCGGCGATCCCTCGTTCCGTGGCCGACCGGCTCGCCGCGCAGAGCGAGTCGATCGCGGCGGCCTGGGAGGCCGGAGACGAGTGCGGCGCCGCCAAGCAGGCGGACCATCTCAGGCACGCGGCCGACGGCGCGGTCGCCTCGGGAGACGTCCCAGCGGCCTACCAAGACGAGCTCGAGTCGGCAGTCGTGAACCTCCAGAACACGGCGAACTGTGTGGAGGAGGACGACCACGAGGACGACGGCAAAGGCAAGGACGAGGGCAAAGACAAGGGTCACGACAAGCACGCCGACACCGCGACGATCACGACCGACACCACCCTGGGCACGACGACGGAGGACAGCGACTGAGCACGCAGACGCTTGCGAGCGGACGCTACCGCGTCGCCGACGTGCTCGGCCGCGGCGGCATGGCCGTCGTCTACCTCGCCCGTGACGACGAGCTCGACCGGCCGGTGGCGATCAAGGTGCTCGCCGGCCATCTCGCCGACGACCCCGCCTTCCGCGCCCGCTTCGTCCGCGAGGCGCGCCTCGCCGCGGGGCTCTCCCACCTCAACGTAGTGCAGATCTACGATGCGGGGGAGGACGACGGCAACCCGTACATCGTCATGGAGTACGTGGAAGGCCGCTCGCTCGCATACGAGCTCGACCTCGAGAAGCGGCTCGACCCCCCGCGCGTCGTCGACCTCGGCATCCAGGTCTGCGCCGGCCTCGAGCACGCGCACGCGACCGGGCTCGTGCACCGCGACATCAAGCCCGGAAACCTCCTCCTCGGAGGAGGCACGGTCAAGATCGCCGATTTCGGGATCGCCCGAGCCGCCGAGACCACACGCCTGACGCAGATGGGCAGCGTGCTCGGCACGGCCGCCTACCTCTCTCCCGAGCAGGCCCTGGGCGAGGAGGTGACCGCCGCGGCGGACATCTATTCCTTCGGCTGCGTTCTCTACGAGTGCTTGACCGGCCAGACTCCCTACGTCTTCGAGACACTCGCGGAGCTCGCCGTCAAGCACCGGGAGGAGCCGATCAGGCCGGTGCGCGAGCTGCGGCCCGAGATTTCGGAGGATCTCGAGGCGGTCGTCATGCGCAGCCTCGCGGGGAATCCGGAGTACCGCCCGCACTCGGCCGCGGCGCTCGGCCAAGAACTGGCGGGCTCGGCTCCCGTCACGCGGCCTCTTCCGCAGGCGAGCGGCGTGCGGGCCCCGGACGTGCGGACGGAGCCGCTCCGCCGCCCCGAGCGGCGCAACACCGGCGGCCGTGCGCTCGATCGACGGATCGTGGTCGGCGCCCTCATCGTGCTCGTGCTCGCGGCGATCGTCATCGCCGTCGTGGGGCGCGGGAGCGACAACAGCTCGACGAATCGGAGACCGGCGCCCGCAGAGGTCGAGCCGGTCCAGCAGACCGGCAACCCGGCCGACGACGGGCAGAGCCTCGCCGACTGGCTGCGGGCGAACTCGGGCTAGCCGCTCGGGGAGTAGAACTCGGGCTCGGTCGCCGCGGACGAGGCGATCTCGCGGTCGTTCACGAACACGAAGGTCGCGACGACTGATGCGACACCGAGAGCGGCGAGGAACCAGAATGCCCACGCAAAGCCGGACGTGAGGGCCTCGGGCGGCGCGGTACCCTCCGTCCTCAGCGTCGTGAAGTGGCTGGTCGCGATCGTCGAGGCGACGGCCACGCCGATCGCTCCTCCGATCTGCTGCGAGGTGTTGATGAGCCCGGAGCCGAGGCCGGCTTCGTGCTCTGCGACCCCTGCGAGAGCAGCGATCGTCACGGGCACGAACGAAAACGCGATCCCGACTCCGACCGCCAGGTAACCGACGAGCAGGTCGTCCACGTACGAGCCGCCGACCGAGATCTGCGTGTACCAGAGCATCCCCACGGTCATCAGAGCGAGCCCGATGGCGAGAATCGGCTTCACGCCGACACGCGTCACAAGGGCCTGCGCGACCCCGGCCGAGATCACGGCAGTTCCCGCGGTCGTCAGGAACGTCAGCCCTGCCTTGAGGGCGGAGTAGCCGAGCACCTGCTGCACGTAGAGCGTCAGGAGGAAGAAGTTCGCGAAGACGATGGCTCCGAGGATGAGGCCGACGATGTTCGCCCCAGCCACCGTGCGGACGTTGAAGATCCGGAGCGGCATGAGCGGCTGCTCGACGCGCATCTCGATGACGATGAAGAGAACGAGGAGCGCGGTGGACAGGATGAGGAGCCCGATCGTGCGCGCCGAGCCCCAGCCCACGTCGGGCGCCTTCGAGATCGTGTACACGAGCAGGGCAAGCCCCGCGGTGACGGAGAGCGCGCCCGCGAGGTCGTAGCGGCGCTTCGCGGCCGAGATCCGGCTCTCGTTAACGAGCGAGAGCGTGAGCGCGAGGACGCCCAGCCCGACCGGGACGTTGACGAAGAAGATCCACTCCCAGCCGAGGTACTTCGTGAGAACGCCCCCCATCAGGACGCCGACCGCAGCGCCGCTCCCGCCGACGGCTCCCCAAATGCCGAGCGCCTTGTTCCGCTCGGCGCCCTCGCGGAAGCACGTCATCACGATCGCGAGGGCGGCAGGCGAGACGATTGCCGCCCCGAGGCCCTGAACTGCACGCGAAGCGATGAGAACACCTTCGGAGTTGGCCAGGCCACAGACGAGGGAGGCGGCCGTGAAGACCGCGACACCGACCATGAACACGCGCCGGCGCCCGAGGAGGTCGGCCGCCCGCCCCGCGAGGAGGAGGAAGCCGCCGAAGGTGATCGCGTACGCGCTGATCACCCACTGCAGGTTCTCCTGCGAGAAGTCGAGCGCCTCGCCGATCGAAGGGAGCGCAACGTTGACGATCGAGACATCGAGGACCGTCATGAAAAAGGCGACGCATACGAGCGCGAGAGCCTTCCACCGGCGGGGGTCTGGAGCCGAGGCGACGATGGCTTCTGAAACGTACCTTGTCGCCGGGCTATTCCGAAGGCCGGACGACCTCCAGCTGAAGAACTCGCTCGAGGTAGTCGAGCGCGATGCGCTCATGTGCAGCGTCTACGCTCGCCGAAGCGTCGCCGCGGACGGCCACGTCGAACTCCGCGCGCTGCGCGTCCAGAGCAGTCTGGAAGACGCACATCTCGGTTGCCGCACCCGCCAGGAGCACCTTCTGGATGCCGAGGCCCGTGAGCAAGCTCGAGAGCTCGGTGCCCTCGAAGCCCGAGTAGGCATCCTTGAGCACGATGGGCTCGCCCTCCGCCGGCGCCACCTCGGCGACGAGCTCACCTGCCTTCCCCTCCTCGATCGCCTCGCGGACGACCTCGCCGGGAGTGGTGTGCTCGCCGCGGTCGTTGGCGTAGACGACAGGCGCGCCGCGAGCCCGGGCGTCCTGCAAGAGGGAGACGAGCGCGGTGTGCCTGCGCCTGTAGCTCTCGAGCAGTGCGTCGCCGTCCTCGTGACGGAAATCCTTGAGCACGTCGACCAGCAAAAGGGCCTCGGTCACGCCGTGTTCATTCCCACTCCGAGCCGCGCTTGCAACCCCAGGGCATTCTTGACCGCGTATCCCTCCCAGTCGTTGTTGAAATAGGCGAAGACCTCGACGCGCCGCCGCCAGCCGTCGATCCGCTTCGCCCACTCGTCGAGCTCGCGCTCCGAGTAGTTGCCGTTGCGCCCGCGACGGCCGTAGTGGAAGCGGAGGAACGCCCAGTCTGCGGTGAGCTCGTGCGCCTGCCACGAGCGCTCTGGGTGGTCGCCGATGACGAGCGCGACGCCGCGCTCGCGCAGGCGTGCGTACGTCTCCGGCACGAACCAGCTCTCGTGGCGGAACTCGAAGCAATGCCTTCCAGCCGGGAGGCTGGCGAGGGCGCCGACGAGCCGCTCGTCGTCACGGCGAAACGTGGGCGGCAGCTGCCAGAGCACGGGCCCCATCTTCGGCGACGCCACGAGCGGCTCGATCCGCTCGTAGAAGCGCGCGACGCCCTGGTCCATGTTGCGAAGCCGCTTCACGTGCGTGAGGTAGCGGCTCGCCTTGACGCTGAACAGAAACCCCGGCGGGGATCCCGCGACCCAGGACGCGACGGCCTCCCGCCGTGGGAGCCGGTAGAAGGTGGTGTTCACCTCGACGGTGTCGAAGATCGCTGCGTAGTGCTCGAGCCAGCCGCGCTGGGGCAGGCCTTTGGGATAGACGCGCTCGCGCCAGTGGGCGTAGTTCCACCCGGAGCAGCCGATGCGGACTTCTCGCACCGGTCCGTTCTTTCCGCCCGGCGCGACTCTATGCGCGTGCGGTCTAGCCGGCGTGCTCGGCGGCCTCGAGCACGAAATCGGTCGCGAACCCGAGGAACAGCCCGAGGAGCAGCATCCACGTGACGAGCACCGGAAGCCCGAACTTCCGGTTGACGTTCATGAGCTCCTGGACGACATAAAGGATCGAGCCCGCGGCGACGGCGAAGAAGGCGATCGAGATGGCCTCATTCACCCACGCGCTGCCGACGATCGTCCCCAGGAAGGTCGGGCCGCCGCCGATCAGGCCGAGAAGCCCGAGGAAGCCCCAGCTCGGCCGCTCGCTCTCACCTGACATGGGGCCGACGATGCCGAAGCCTTCCGTGGCGTTGTGCAGGCCGAAGCCGATGATGAGCGCGAGTGCCAGGCTGATCTCGCCCGCCGCACCGGCCTGGCCGATGGCGAGCCCCTCGCCGAAGTTGTGCAGGCCGATTCCAACCGCGATCAGAAGTGCCAGCTGGCGCCCGGTAGAAAGGCGGTCGATCCACGGGCGTGATGCGAACTCGTCGATGGCCGCGGCACCGGGTCCGACGAGCGTCGAACTGCGCTTCTGCTTCATCCAACGGTCGTAGTAGACGAGGCTCATCAGGCCCGCGATGAGGCCACCGGCGAGAAGCGCGGCGTAACCGATGAACTCTCCCCATGACCCTTCGCCCTCGACGGCTCCTTCCAGGGCCTCCTCGACGGGCGCGACGCCGTGCACGAGCACGTCCCAGAGCAGGAAGAGCAGGACGCCGCAGGCGAGAGCAGAGAGACCGGCCTGCAATCGAACGTCAGCGCTGCGGAAACGGGCCAGGGGGAGCCCGAGGAAGATTGTGAATCCGGCTACAGCGCCGAGTGCGAGGGTCTGGGCCGTCGACATGCGGGTGGTCGTCCTTTCGTCGTCGGTGTAAGGGTGACCTTACAGGCGGGTGGGAGCATAGGGGTGTCCGTCCGAGGCTGTCAAACTGGAACCGATGAGGGTCTTCTTTTTCAGCGTGCTCGCGTTGCTCGCGACCGCGGCGCCGGCGCAAGCCGCTCCGCCCGTGATCTGCGTCGACCCGGGCCACGAACGCACGCCGGACCTCTCGACCGAGCGGATCGGCCCGGGCTCGGACACCTACAAGATCAAGGACGGGGGCGGCACCGCGGGCGAGGCCACCGCCGTCCTCCAGATCGGCAAGAAGCTCCGCAAGATCCTCGTCCGCCGCGGCTACGAGGTCGTCATGACGAGGACGACGATGGAGTTCGACTACGGAAACGGCGGCAACATCGCCCGAGCCAGGTTCTGCAATCGCCAAGACGCGGCGCTCATGGTGCGGATCCACGCCGACGGCTCGACCGACCGCTCGCGCCACGGAGCCTCGACCCTCTATCCGGCCTGGCACAAGGGCTGGACGAGCGACATCCTCCCCGAGAGCCGCGAGGCGGCCGCGGGCATGCAAAAGGCCTTCGTCGCGAAGACGGGCGCCGCGGACCTCGGGCTCGTTCGCCGCGCCGACCTGACCGGGTTCAACTGGGCCAACGTGCCGGCGATCCTCGTCGAGACCGGCTTCATGACGAACCCGACCGAGGGCAAGAGGCTGAAGACCGACCGCTACCAGTGGAAGGTCGCGCACGGCCTCGCCAACGGCACCTCCGCCTTCGTCCCGAAGCCCTAGCGCTCGGACTCGACGATCCGCTTGAGCTCGGCCAGGTCGGACTCGAGCCGCTGCTGGGCGTGACGTGTGACCACCCCGGCCATCATCCGCAGGAGGCGCTTCGTGTACTCGGTCTCGATCACCGCCGTGAGGCGCGTGCCGTCGCCGATCGCCTCGAGCATCTGACTGCTCGTCGCCTCGACGCCGTCCCCGCGCAAACTCACTTCGAGATAGCCGGGCGGCTCATAGCGGACGACTTCCGCCTCGAGCTCGATTCGCTGACCGTGGTCCACGAAGACGTCGCGGTAGCGCGTGCCGACGCCGGGCTCGCCGTCGGTGAGCGGCTCGGAGTCCTGGAGCGCTCCCATCCACTCCAGGCGCCTCGCGCTTTCGACCACGTGCGGGAACACGCGGTCGGGCGGGGCCGCGATCTCGATCGTGTGCTCGTTCCGGTGCAGGGGTGAAGCTTAGGAGCCTTCCTCCGGCTCGCGGCGCATCTCTTCGGCCGCGGCTTTGCCCTCCTCGTGGATGCGGCGCCGCATCGCCTCGAACTCGTCCGCAGGCGGAGGGCCCGGCGGCGAAGAAGGAGGAGGCTCGGGCGCCCTCGTCGGCTCGGCGGTTGCGGGCGGCGGCTCGGCGGCCGGCGCGGGCGCTTCCGCCTGCTGGGCTCCGGCGAGCTTCTCGCGCAGCTCGCGCTGGCGCTCCACCGGCGCCCGCGCAGCCGGCGCGGTCCGAGGACGCGACCTGCGGTCCCAGACGACGGCGGCCGCAGCCCCGAGGAGCGCGCCGACTCCGAATGCAGCGTTTCGGTTCACAGTGGAGACTCTTCCACGACGAAGAGGCGCGGGGCAAGCGAGCGCGCTCGCTATACTCGGACGACTTCCTGCCTCGTCCGGCGCCGCCCCTTCCCGAGCGGCGCTCACGAGCGAGGCCGCTTCAGACCGTGGGAAGGAGGAATCGGGAACTGTGAACGCATACGAGATCATGCTCATTCTCGACCCGGAGCTGGCCGAAGAGCGCCAGAACGAGATCGTCGCGCGCATGCGCGAGCTCATCGAGACGCGCGGCGGGTCGTGGGGGGGGCAGGAGCCGTGGGGCCGCCGAAAGCTCGCGTACGAGATCGACAAGAAGGGCGAGGGGACGTACCACCTCCTCCACTTCGACGCCGACGCCGAGACGCTCGCCGAGGTCACCCGCGTGCTGAAGATCACGGACGGCGCCGTGCGGCACATGGCCGTCCGCCGATCCGCGACCCCCACTGCGGCGCACTGAAGCCGTCCAATCGGCCGGCTAGAATACGAACAAATGTTCGACTAGGTTAGGAGACTGAAATGGCTGGCGACATCAACCGTGTGACACTCGTGGGGCGCCTGACGCGCGACCCGGAGCTCCGCCACCTTCCATCGGGGTCGCCGGTCCTCCAGCTCGGCGTCGCCTGCAACGGCCGCCAGAAGGACGAGGCCGGCAACTGGACCGACAAGCCGAACTTCTTCGACGTGAAGGTGTTCGGAAACCAGGCCGAGATGCTTTCCCAGCACCTCGCCAAGGGCCGGCGCATCGGCATCGACGGGCGGCTCGACTGGTCGTCCTGGGAGGCGCAGGACGGGTCGAAGCGCTCGAAGGTCGAGATCGTCGCCTTCCAGGTGCAATTCCTTGACAGCCGCGGTGACAGCGGCGAGGGCGGCCAGTCCTACATCCCCCAGTCCGACGTCAATGCGGACCGCACGGACTTCGCCCCCGCCGGGGCTGCGGCCTCAACCGACGACGACATCCCCTTCTAAGACCAGGAGCTACGAGAACCCGCATGGCACAAAGAGAGAAACAGGGCGGGGCGCGAAGGCGCCCGTCCCAGCCCACCCGCCCTCTCCGGCGGAAGAGCTGTTACTTCTGCAAGGAGAAGATCGAAGAGGTCGACTACAAGAACTACAACCAGCTGCGCCGCTACGTGTCCGAGAAGGGCAAGATCCGCTCGCGGCGCATCACGGGAGCGTGCAGGCGCCACCAGGAGCAGATCGCAGTCGCCGTCAAGCGCGCGCGTGAGATGGCGCTCCTGCCCTACGTCTCCGGCTAGCCCACATGGAAGTCATCCTCATGCAAGACGTGGAGAAGGTCGGGCTGCGCGGCGAGGTCGTCTCGGTCTCGCGCGGCTACATGCGCAACTACCTCGGCCCGAGGAAGCTCGCCCAGGAGGCGACGCCCGCGCGCGTTGCCGAGCTCGAGAAAGTGGACGCCCATCGCGCGCGGCACGAGGCACAGAGCTTCGAGGACGCGCAGAAGATCGCCGAGGCGCTCGGCAAGGCCGAGCTCCGCTTCGATGTCAACGCGGGGCCGCAGGGCACGCTCTTCGGCTCGGTGACGGCGACCGACCTCGCCGACGAGATCTGGGAGAAGCTGAAGATCCGCGTCGACCGGCGGAAGATCGACCTGGCCGACCCCATCAAGCGCATCGGCCGCTACTCGATCCCGATCGAAGTCTTCACCGATGTGACCGCCGAGGTGCGGACGCTCGTCGTCCCGGAAGGCGGCGAGCTTCCCCCCGAGGAGGAGCTCGAAGCGATGGAGGCTGCCGAGAAGGCCGCCGAGGAAGCGGAGGTCGAGGCGACCGCCGAGCAGCAGGCTGTCGTCGAGGCCGAGGTCGAGCAGTTCGTGGCCGAGGAAGAGACCGTGGAGCCCGAGGAGGAAGCGCCCGAAGCCGAGGAGGCCGAGGCGGAGGCCGCGGGAGCCGAGTCGGAGGAGCAGGTCGTCGACCCCGACGCCGAGCCTTCCTAGCTCTCCACAGCCGCCTTCCACAGCCATCTGGACAACTGCCCAAACTTTCCGCTCCGAGCGGGATTTTTCGTGGGAAGACCTCGGCCATTTCTGGGGATGTCGTCCGGCCCTGATGCGAACATCTGTTCGTTATGCCTGCAAAACGGCGCCCTTCGCTTGTGGAACCAGGAAACACCACTCGTCCAATACGGTCGGGTCCAATGGCGACGAACGGAAATCCAGGGGCCGTGCTCGAGGACGCCCTCGTCCCGCCCCAGAACCTCGACGCTGAGGAATCCGTACTCGGCGCCATGATGCTCTCGCCGGGCGCGATCGCGTCGGTGAGCGAGATCCTCACGAGCGACGGCCGCGAGTTCTACCGCGAGAGTCACGCAAAGATCTATCGCGCGGCGCTCGGCCTCTACGCGAAGGGCGAGCCCGTCGACGCGATCACCCTGGCCGACGAGCTCGACGAGCGCAGCGAGCTCGAGAACGTCGGCGGCAAGTTCCGAATCCACGAGCTGGCCTCGCTCGCCCCGGCGACCGCGAACGCCCACCACTACGCGCAGATCGTCCGCGAGACGGCAACGCTTCGCGGGCTGATCCGGGCCGGCGGCGACATCGCCCAGCTTGGTTGGGACCGCCCGGGCGAGACGACGGAGCTCGTCGACAAGGCGGAGCAGATCGTCTTCGACCTCTCGCAGCAACGCGCCCGCGGCGAGTTCAGCCACATCGAGGAGCTCCTCAAGGAGAGCTTCGAGCGCATCACCGCGCTCTACGAGTCGGGCGCCGACGTCACCGGCGTCCCTTCGGGCTTCCGCGACATCGACCGCATCACGTCGGGCTTCAAGGACGGGAACCTCATCATCGTCGCCGCGCGCCCGAGCATGGGGAAGTCCGCGCTCGGACTCTGCATGGCCGCGAACCTCGGGGTTCGCAAGGGCGTGCCTGTCGCGCTCTTCACACTCGAGATGTCGAAGTCGGAGGTGACGCAGCGCCTCATGTGCAGCGAGGCGAAGGTGGAGTCGCAGCGCCTCCGCACCGGCAAGCTCGCGGCCGACGATTGGCCGCGGCTGACAGCGGCCTGCGACAAGCTCGCGAAGGCGCCCATCTACGTGGACGACACGGGCTCGATCACGATGATGGAGATCCGCTCGAAGGCGCGGCGCCTGAAGCAGAAGCATCCCGACCTCGGGCTCATCATCGTCGACTACCTGCAGCTCATGACCTCAGGAGTGAACGCGGAGAACCGCGTACAGGAGGTGTCGCAGATCTCGCGCTCGCTCAAGGTGCTCGCGCGCGACCTCAACGTCCCGATCATCGCTCTCTCGCAGCTCTCGCGCGCGGTCGAGCAGCGCCACGACAAGCGGCCGATCCTCTCCGACCTGCGGGAGTCCGGCTCGCTCGAGCAGGACGCCGACATCGTTTGCTTCATCTACCGCGACGAGTACTACAACGACGAGTCCGACCAGCAGGGGCTCGCCGAGGTCATCGTCGCCAAGCACCGGAACGGTCCGACCGACACGGTGAAGCTCTCCTTCCTCCGGCGCTACGCGAAGTTCTCCGACCTGGCGGCCGCCTAAGTGCGCCACCGCACAGTCCAAGCCATGCTTCCGGCGGCTGCAAAGCAGCCCCGAACTGCGTCCTCAGTCGCCCCCGTAATCGCCATTACGAGGGCTCCTTGCGTCCTGGTTCGGCGCCTTTTTCGCGCGCCGGCACCGTGGCTCGACTGCACGGAGGGGCACTAGTCATGGCCAGCTGGACCATCCCGGCCGAGCCGACCAGCCGTTCGCTTTGGTCGCGCCTGCGAGCGCTTCTGCGCCCGTCAGCCTGAAGCAGGTCTAAGCTCTCAGCCGTGCCCGCCACCGTGATCGTCGGGGCGCAGTGGGGCGACGAAGGCAAGGGCAAGATCGTCGACCTGCTCGCCCAGAGCTCGGAGTTCGTCTGCCGCTATCAGGGCGGCCCGAACGCGGGCCACACCATCGTCTCGGACGGCGAGACGTTCAAGCTCCACCACGTCCCTTCCGGGATCCTCTACGAGGGCAAGATCTCCGTCATCGGCGCAGGGTGCGTCGTCGACCCGCAGCTCCTCGTCGAAGAGATCGACGCGCTCGAGGCGCGCGGCATCTCGACCGAAGGCCTCCGTCTCTCCGGCAACGCGCACCTGATCATGCCTTGGCACGTCGCCATCGACTCGGCCAGTGAGCGGCGTCTCGGCCGGCTGCAGATCGGAACGACGCGGCGCGGGATCGGGCCCGCCTACGCGGACAAGGCTGCACGGCTCGGCATCCGCGTCCAGGACGTCCTCGACCCGAAGATCCTGCGACAGAAGTTCGAGACGGCGCTCGCGGAGAGGAACAGGCTCCTCGACGAGCCGCTCGAGGCGGGCGACCTCGCCGACCGGATGGAGGAGTGCGCCGCGCGGCTACGGCCATACGTGGCCGACACGTCGCTCCTCGTCGAGCGGGCCCTGAAAGTGGGCCAGAAGGTGTTGCTCGAGGGCGCCCAGGGGACCCTCCTCGACCTCGACCACGGCACGTATCCCTTCGTGACATCGTCGAACCCGGTCGCCGGCGCGGCCGCGACGGGAATCGGCATCGGCCCGACGAGGATCGAGAGCGTCATCGGCGTCGCCAAGGCCTACGTCACGCGCGTGGGCGAGGGGCCTTTCCCGACCGAGATCGAAGGCCCGGACCAGGCGCGCGTCCGCGAGCTCGGCGAGGAGTACGGAACGACGACCGGGCGCGAGCGCCGCTGCGGGTGGCTCGACCTCGTCGGCCTGCGTTTCGCGGCCCGGGTCAACGGGATGACCTCGCTCGTGCTCACGAAGCTGGACGTTCTCTCGACCTTCGCGGAGATCCCTGTCTGCGTCCGCTACAGGCTCCCCGACGGCACCGAGACCGACGAGTTCCCGGCGCACCAGAGCGACTTCCACCACGCCCAGCCGGTCTATGAGACGCTGCAGGGCTGGCAGGAGCCGCTCGACGGCTCCCTCCCGCCCGCCGCGCAGCGCTACGTCGAGTTCGTCGAGGGCGCGCTCGATCTCGACGTGATCATGGTCGGGACGGGCGCCGACCGCGAAAGCGTGATCACGCGAGGTCAGCCGGCGTATTCACGTTCCTGAGCTCGTCTTCCTCGGTCTCCACGACACGCACCGATAGCTCTTCGAGCGCGCGATAGAGCGCGAGCTCGCCGGCGGCGACCCGTGCCTCCAGCATGGGCAGTACGGATTGCCTGTACGCGCCGGGAAGCGGCCCGGTCGGCGGCACGGCCGCGTCGTGACCCTCGACCTCGTCGGCAAGGCGGCGGAGGAGCTCGACGGAGACGAGCGGCATGTCGGTGGGCAGGACGACGCAGACATCCGTCCCGGCGTGGCGCAGCGCGGCGACCAGCCCGACGATGGGCGCCCGCACCTCGCTCCCGTCGTCGACCACGTCGAACGGGAGACTGAGGTCGTCGCTCGCCTTTCCGACGACGAGAACGCGGCCGAATGCTTCCTCGAGCAAGCGGTGCGCGCGCTCGCCGAGGACCTCGCCCTGAAAGCGGGCGAGGGCTTTCGGCGATCCGAACCGGCGGCTCGCGCCGCCGACGAGCAGAACGCCGGTTACCTCCGCCCGACCGCGTACCACGCCCGGGCCTGGAGCTCGAAGGGCCCCTCGGGAGAGCCGAGCCGGCGCCGGTACTCCTCACGCATGGCGGGCTGCGTGTCAACCCCGAGCGAGACCGCGAAGTCGCCGGCCGGACCCACTCCCGCGAAGAACGGTTCCCAGAGGTCGTCGAAGTTCTGGTACGCCGCGCTGACGACGATCTCGCCGCCCTCGACGTCGCGAAGGCCCGCGCCATCCCAGAGCTCCACGAGCTCGTTCAGCTCGCCGAAGCGCATGCGCGTACGCTCGTCGCGGGCCGCAGCGCCGCGCTCGTCGATCACCCCCGCTGCTTCCCAGAACGTCGTCAGCATCGTCATCTCGCCCCGGTAGTCCCATACCGCGGCGGCCACCGTGCCTCCTCCGCGCGCGACCCGTGCCATCTCCGCGGCACCCCGCTCGGGATCGGTGAGGAAGTTGATAACGAGCTGCGCGAACACGGCGTCGAAGGAGGCGTTTAAGAAGGGCAGCTGCTCGGCGGTGCCATGTCGCACGTCCACCGCCGGGAACCGCTCCGCGAGAGCGGCCACGAAGGGCTCGGACGGGTCGACCGCGGCGACGTTTTCCTCGCCGAGGATCTCGGCCAGCACCCCGACGAGCTTCCCGGTGCCCGCGCCCACGTCGAGAGCCTGCATCCCGGAACCGACTCCGGCCTTCTCCGCGAGCGCGCGTCCGAGCGCGTCGCTGTAGCGCCCGACGAACCGGTCGTACATCTCGGCTGCGACGGCGAAGGTCATCCGATCCTCTGCGCCTCCGAGTAGACGTTGACCCGACCGCCGCGCACAAAGCCGCAGAGTGTCACGCCGCGGTCGCGGGCGAGATCGACGGCGAGCGTGCTCGGCGCGCCCACCGCGACGACCACCGGGCAGCCGGCCACCACGGCCTTCTGCACCAATTCGAACGAGAGGCGGCCGCTCACGCAGAGCATCTTGTCCGTAAGCGGCAGGAGCCCTTGGTCGAACGCCCAGCCGACGACCTTGTCCATGGCGTTGTGCCGGCCCACGTCCTCGCGCACGACGAGAAGGTCGCCGCCCGAGTCGAAGAGCCCGGTCGCATGCAGCCCGCCCGTGGCCGCGAACGTCGGCTGCGCGTCCCGCAGCCGGTCGGGCAGCACGGCGACGAGCACGGCCGGGACGATGAGCTCGCTTTCGACGGGGGGCGCTTCCACGGCGACGGCCTCGAGGGCGCCCTTGCCGCAGACACCACAGGAGGATGAGGTGTAGAAGTTCCGGCTCAGGCGCTCGAAGTCGACGCCGTCCTCGACCTCCACGTCGATCACGTTGGCGGCGAAATCGGCGGTCGGGCCCGCAGACACGGCCGCGATTCCCTCGGAGCGAAGGAATCCGATAGCCAGCTCCTCGTCGTGCCCCGGGGTGCGCATGGTCACCGCGATCGGACGCCCTTCGACCCGGATCTCGAGCGGCTCCTCGACCGCGATCTCGTCAGGCTCGGTCTCCCCCTGGGGAAGCCGCACGACCTCGACCGAGGATGCGGAGTACGGGGGAACCTCGTTCACTATGATCGCAAACCATAGACGTCCTCCGGCTCACCGAGGTTCTTCCCCAGCTGCTGAAGGAGCGGACGCGGCTGCTGGACAACCTCGGGCGCATCCGCCGCGAGGTCGGCCCGGTCACCCCTGAGCTCTCGGACGCACTCGCCGACCACATGAACATTCGCCGCGGCGAGGTGCACGAGGTCGTGTCCTTCTACTCGTTCCTCGAGGTTCCCGTGGATGCCGTGCGCGTCTGCATCGGGCCGGTTTGCGACTGCCTCGGCGCCGGGGACCTCCTCGCCCGCGAGCAGGAGCCGGCGAACGGCGTCCCCGTCCTCGGCGTCGAGTGCCTGGGCCACTGCGACATCGCGCCGGTGCTCATGCGCGGCGACGTCGTCGAGCCCGAGGTCACGCGGCGAACGAACACCGGCTCCTCGCTCGGGCTCGAGCAGGCCGACCAGACCCTCGCCGACCACGAGGCCCGCGGCGGGCTCTCGGTGCTTCGCAACCTGCCGTCCAAGGAGAAGATCATCGAGGAGCTCAAGGCCTCCGGCCTCTCAGGTTACGGGGGCGCGGGCTTCCCGACGGGGCTCAAGTGGGAGGCGGTCGCGAAGGAGCCGGCTCCGCGCTACGTCGTCGTCAACGCGGACGAAGGCGAGCCGGGGACGATCAAGGACCGCTACGTGATGGAGCTGCGCCCGCACCTCATGCTCGAGGGCACGCTCATCGCGATGGATTTCGCGGACGCGACCGAGGGCTTCATCTATCTGCGGGAGGAGTACGCGACCGCCCGGGTCCGCCTGAAGCAGGCGCTCGACGAGTTTCGCGCGGTGGGAGCCCTCGACGGCCGCACGCTCGAACTAGTCATCGGCGCGGGCGCCTACATCTGCGGCGAGGAGACCGCGATGCTGGAGTCGATGGAGGGCAGGCGCGGAATGCCGCGCCTGAAGCCGCCCTTCCCGAGCCAGGTCGGCTACCTCGGCCGTCCGACGCTGATCAACAACGTCGAGACCCTGGCGCACATCCCCGCGATCCTCGCGGGCGGTGGCGAGGCGTGGCCCGAGGTCCGCCTCTGGTCGGTGACCGGCGCGGTGCAGGCGCCCGGCTGCTACGAAGCGCCGCTCGACGTCACGCCCAGACAGCTCATCGACGAGTACGCGGGTGGCGCCACCGAGGAGATCGGCGCGATCGTCCCCGGCGGCGCGGCGAGCGGGATCCTGCCACCGGCGGCGCTCGACGTGCCGCTCACGCGCGACAGTCTGCGGCAGTGGAACGCGGGCCCGGGCTCCGCCGCCCTGCAGGTCTTCCCGTCGAGCTACTCGCCCCTGCGCCTCCTTGGCGAGACGATGCGGTTCTTTGCCGAGGAGTCCTGCCAGAAGTGCACGCCGTGCCGCATCGGCAACCGCGGCATGCACCATCTGGTCGAAGAGCTCGCCAACGGCGAGGCGGTGATGACGCGCGAGCAGGCCGAGGAGTGGCTCGACGCGATGGCCGCCACCTCGATCTGCGGGCTCGGCCAGGGAGCGCCCTTCCCCATGCGGAACGCGTTCACACACTGGCCCGACCTCTTCGAGCCTCTGGGAGAGCCGGCAATAAGATGAGCTCGATGGTGCGCTTCACACTCGACGGCCGCGAGGCTAGCGCCCCCGAGGGCGAGCTCCTCGTCCACGCGGCGGCGCGCCACGGCGTCTTCATCCCCACCCTCTGCCACGACGACAAGCTCGACCCGTACGGCGGCTGCCGCATGTGCGTCGTCGGCGTCGAGGGCTCGCCCCGGCCGCTTCCCGCGTGCGCGACGCGCGTCACCGAGGGCATGGCCGTCTCGACGAACTCCTCCGTCCCGGCGTACAGGAAGACGCTGACCGAGATGCTCCTCGCCGAGCACCTCGACCCGAATCCGGGTGGGCGCCCGAACGAGCTCACCGGCCTCGCGAGCGAGCTCGACGCCGAGGCGCCGTTCGTTCTTCCGGACGCCAAACGCGAGGACTACGAGGACCGGAACAGGCTCATGGGTTACACACCCGACGCCTGCATCCTCTGCAACCGCTGCGTGCGTTACACGCAGGAAGTCATGCAGTGCTCGGCGCTCTCGCTGGAGGGCCGCGGGCCTCACGCGCGCATCGTCCCGACGTGGGAGCGCTCGTGGCTCGATACCGAGTGCGAGCTCTGCGGCGGCTGCCTCTCCGTGTGCCCGACCGGCGCGATCTTCGAGAAGTTCCTCGAAGGGACCGACCAGCCCGAGCACGAGCTCGTGAAGACGAAGACGACGTGCACGTTCTGCGGGGTCGGCTGCCAGCTCGACCTGAACGTCGATCCCAAGACGAACACGATCGTGAAGGTGACCTCCGAGCCGCATTACGTCTCGAACGAGGGCAACCTCTGCGTGAAGGGACGGTTCGCCTTCAACTTCGTGCACCACCCGGACCGGCTGACGAAGCCGATGGTGCGCGGCGAGGACGGCGAGCTGCACGAGACGAGCTGGGAGGATGCGCTCAAAGCCGCCGCCGACGGCCTCAACCGGGTCAAGGCCGAGCACGGCCCGCAGGCGATCGGCTTCCTCGCCTCCGCGCGCCTGACCATGGAGGAGAACTTCCTCATCCAGAAACTCGCGCGCTCGGTGGTCGGGACGAACTCGATCCACAGCTGCGAAGCCACCTGACACGCTCCGACTCTTTACGGCCTGGTCAGGTCGTTGGGCAGAGGAGCTACCACCAACTCGATCCCCGAGATCGAGAACGCCCGCTTCATCCTCGTGATCGGGTCGAACACGACCGAGGCCCACCCGGTGCTCGCGCTGCGGATGAAGAAGGCCGCGCGCAAGGGCGCGACGCTCGTCGTCGCCGACCCGCGCAAGATCTGGCTGACGAAGCTCGCCAAGCGTCACCTGCAGCTCCGCCCAGGCTCGGACGTCTGGCTGGTCAACGCGATGATGCACGTCATCCTCAAGGAGGGGCTCCAGAACGAGGAGTACATCCGCGAGCACACCGAGGACTTCGACGCGCTCGCCGAGGTCGTCTCCTGCTACACCCCCGAGGAAGCCGAGAAGGTCACCGGCGTCCCCGCGGCCGACATCGTCGCGACGGCGCGCGAGTACGCGACCGAGAAGCACGCGGCGATCTTCTACACGCTCGGGATCACCGAGCACGCCTGTGCCGTGGACAACATCTGGTCGCTCTCGAACCTCGTCCTCATGACCGGCCATCTCGGTTACGAGTCGACCGGCCTGAACGCCCTCCGCGGGCAGAACAACGTCCAGGGCCTCAACGACGCGGGCGCCAATCCCGCGTACTACCCGGGCTACCAGCCGGCCGACGAACCCGAGATCCGCCAGAAGTTCTCCGAGGCCTGGGGCGTGGAAGTCCCTACGGCGCCGGGCTACCGGCTCGATCAGATCATGTCCGGCCTCCACGACGGTCGCATCAGGGCGCTCTACCTCATCGGCGAGAACCCGGCGCAGACCGAGCCGAACGCCCACCACGTCGAAGAGGGGCTCGAGCACCTCGACTTCCTCATCACGCAGGACCTCTTCCTGAACGACATGACCGAGCGGCTCGCGGACGTCGTCTTCCCCGCTTCGAGCTTCGCCGAGAAGGACGGGACGTTCACGAACACGGAACGCCGCGTGAACCGTGTCCGCAAGGCGGTCCCGTGCCCGGGCGAGGCGCGCGAAGACTGGCAGATCGTCGTCGACATGGCGAAGGCGCTCGGCGGCAGCTGGCCCGAGTACCGCACGGCCGAGGAGGTCTGGGACGAGTTCGCCGACCTGTCGCCGCTCTGGACGGGGATCCGCTACGACCGCATCGAGGAGGTGGGCCTGCAATGGCCGTGCACCGACCGCGAGCACCCGGGCACGCCGTTCCTGCACTCGCCGAGCCCGTCACGCCCGAGCGGCAAGGGCAAGTTCTATCCCGTCGAGTATCAGCCGCCGATCGAGCAGCCGGACTCCGAGTATCCGTTCGTCCTCTCGACCGGGCGCACGCTCTACCACTACAACTCGGCGACCATGACCATGCGCGAGGAGGGGGTCGTCCAGAAGCAGGAGGATCCGTTCGTCGAAATGCACCCGGACGACGCGGTCGCGCTCGGGATCGAGGACGGCGATTGGGTGCGCCTGGTCTCCCGCCGCGGCGATCTCGAGGCGCGCGCGGCCGTCGGCGAGCGCGTCTACCCCGGCCTCGTCTGGATGGCGCTCCACTTTGCCCAGGCGAAAGTGAACTGGCTCACCCACGACGTCGGCGACCCACTGATCGGGACGCCGGAGTACAAGACGTCGGCGGTGCGAATCGAGCCGGTCGGCCGTTAGACCAGCTGTCCGCTAGGGCAGCTGGGCCCGCTAGGGCAAGCTGGGCCCGCTAGTACCGGACGCCTAGACGTCGTACGATCCCCGCGTGGCGAAGGGGACACCTGCGGCGCAGGCGGGCGAGCGGATCCTCTACGAGATCGTCTCGACTGTCGGATCGTCCCTCGACCTCGGCGAGGTCTTGGGCGCCGTCGTGCGGCTCCTGACGGATGCGAGCGCGGTCCACGCCTGTTTCGTCTACCTGATCGAGGATGACCGGCTCGTGCTCCGGGCGGCTTCGGAGCCGTACGCGGAGCTCGTCGGCGAGATCGCCCTGGACAACGGCGAGGGCATCGCCTGGTGGGCCGTCGAGCACGGTGAGCCGGCATTTACACAGAACGCCGTCGGCGACCCGCGCAACAAGTTCGTGCCCGAGCTGGAGGAAGAGAAATTCCAGTCGCTCCTCTCCGTCCCCGTCTCCGGGCGCGATGGCGACGTCATCGGCGCGATCACGATGCACACGGAGGCGCCGCGTGAGTTCACTGCCGAGGAGGTCGAGCTCCTCACCTCCACGGCCTCGCTCGTCGGCGGCGCAATCGAGAACGCGCGCCTGTACGAGGAGACGCGCCAGCGGGTCGGCGAGCTCGAGCATCTGACCGAGCTGGCGGAGACCCTTGCGCGAGCCAAGCAGCTCGGCGAAGTCCTCCCTGCGATAGCCGAGCGCACCCGGCAGCTTCTCCGGAGCCGCACTTGCCACATCTATCTCCTCGAAGGCGGCTCGGAGGAGCTCCGGCTGCGCGCCTCGGTTCCTGCCGGCGAAGAGGCCCGGCCCGTGATCCGGCTCTCCGAGCTCGGGCCGGAGCTGGCACGGAGCGGCCGCTTCGCGAGCGTCGCCGTCCCGATCGTGGCCGACGAAGAGCTCCTCGGCCTCATCAGCGCCGACGGCACGACCGAGGTCGACCTTGCGCGCGGGGCGGCGAACCAGACCGCCGTTGCGATCAAGAAGATCGAGCTGATCGAGCGTCTGACGGAGAAGAACCTCATCAAGGACTTCTTCGAACAGCTCGCCGGCGGCAACGTCCACGGCGCGGTCGAGGGGCGAGCCGCCCGGCTCGGCTGCGACTTCGACCGCAAGTATCTGGTGATCGAGGTCGCCCCTTCCGACGAGGCGGTCGAGAAGGCAATCGCGGCGGCCGCGCCCGGCTCACTGTTCGACCATCGCGACGATTCCAGCCGAGCGCTCCTACGCGTACCGTCGGTCGGCGAAGCCGCGCTGGTCGAGAGGATCCAGACGGCCCATGCCGAGGCCGGGAGCGCGGTTTCGATCGGGATCTCGAACCCCTGCACCGGCGCGCCGAGCTTTCAGGCCGGGTTCGAGGAGGCCGGGCACGCGCTGCTCGGCTCGGTCATCCACGGGACTCCAGGGGTCATGACCTACGAGGAGCTCGGCCCGTACAAGTACCTCCTGCGCATGTCGCTCGACTCGGCGGTCCGCGACTCGCAGCGAGACCTGATCGCGAAGATCGCCGACTACGACCGGCAGCGCCAGACGTCGCTCCTACGCACCCTCGAGGAGTTCCTCCGGCGGCGCGGCAACATCAGCGCGACCGCCGAGGCGCTCTACGTCCACCCGAACACGCTCAGGCAGCGGCTTCGGCGTATCCAGGAGCTCTCCGGGCTCGACCTTCGCAAGGAGGATTGGCTCCTGATCGAGATCGCCGTGAAGATGGTGAAGCTGCAAGAGGCCCTCGGCCGGTCAGAGCCGACATAACCACCGCCCAACGCTTGTAGGGAGCCGCCATCGGCAGGCGCTGCGGGCCTAGCTAATCTCGCGTCACCCGAGCCGGAGAGAGGGAGGTAGCCGCATGGCGGACGCCGCCGTACCGACCGTCGACGACATTCGCAAGGAGTCAGAGAAGCGCGGAATCGACTTCTATTTCGCGCAGTTCGTCGACATGTACGCGCGCCCGAGCGCGAAGCTCGTGCCCGCAGCCAACCTCGACGATCTCGTCTCCGACGGGGCGGGCTTCGCCGGCTTCGCCGCGGGCGAGATCGGCCAGTTCCCGAGCGATCCCGACATCGCGGCAATCCCGGACCTCGCGACCTTCACGCCGGTGCCGTGGGAGCCGACGGTTGCCCGCTTCGCCTGCAACATTCACGTGGACGGGGAGGAGTGGCCGTACGATCCCCGCGTCATCCTTCGCCGCCAGATCGAGAAGGCCCGCGCGAAGGGCTTCGACTTCCGCATGGGGCTCGAGCTCGAGTACTTCCTCATCGAGCTCAAGGAGGACGGCTCCATCGCCCTCGCCGATGCCCTCGACACCCTCGAGAAGCCCTGCTACGACCTCAACGGGCTCAGCAGGCACTACGGCTTCCTGACGACCGTCTCGCGGTACGTCAACGACCTCGGCTGGGGCAACTACGCGAACGACCACGAGGACGCAAACGGCCAGTTTGAGCAGAACTTCACGTACACCGACGCGCTCACGAGCTGTGACCGCGCGATCTTCTTCCGCTACATGGTGCACCAGCTCGCCGAGAAGAAAGGCCGCGAGGAGGGCAAGAACATCCTCGCCACCTTCATGCCGAAGCCGTTCACGAACCTGACCGGAAACGGCTGCCACTTCCACATGTCGCTCTGGGACGGCGACACGAACCTCTTCCTCGACGAAGACGACCCGCGCGGGCTCGGGCTCTCGGACACCGCCTACAAGTTCATCGCCGGGCTGACGAAGCACGCGAGGTCATACAGCGCCGTCACGGCTCCGACGGTCAACTCCTACAAGCGGCTGAAGGTCGGCTCGACCGCGAGCGGCGCGACGTGGTCGCCCGTCTGGATCTCGTACGGCTACAACAACCGCACGCAGATGCTCCGCATCCCCGGTCCGGGCAGGATCGAGGACCGGACAATCGACGGCAGCTGCAACCCGTACCTTGCCGCGGCGGTCATCCTCGCGGCCGGGCTCGACGGCATCGACTCAGGACTGGAGCCGGGCGAGCCGAACGGCGAGAACCTCTACGCGATCCCCTACGACGAGCTGCGTTCTCGCGGCCTCGAGACACTGCCGTCCAACCTGCTCGATGCGACCGAGGAGCTCGAGGGCGACGACGTTCTTCGCGCGGCCCTCGGCCGCGGGCGCGACGAGGACTACGTCGACTACTTCATCCGCGTGAAGCGGGACGAGTGGGCCCGCTACCACGAGCAGGTCACGCCCTGGGAGGTGCGGGAGTACCTGACCCGCTTCTAGCTATGTAGGAATCCTCCATATCCTGATCCGCAACATCGTTTTTTCCAAGCGGGTTTGCCGGTAATCCACAATGTAAGTTGAGGACATATGTGTGGAATCGTCGGACTGTTTGCGAAGTCGGCTGAGATCGAGGAGTCGCTCGGCCGGCACTTGGGCGCGATGCTCGAGCAGATGTCGGACCGCGGGCCCGACAGCGCGGGCGTCGCCGTGTACCGCGACCCGGCACCGGGTGGGTCGAGCAAGCTGACCCTTTTCTCCGCCGACGCGCTTCAGGACTGGGAGGCGCTCGGGAGCGAGCTCGGCCAGGCCTTCGGCGGCTCGGCGGAGCCCGAGGTGCGCTCGAGCCACGCCGTCTTCCTCGTCGAAGCGGAGGCGGACGACGCCGAGGCCTGGGTGCGGCAGATGCATCCCGAGCTCCGCGTCATGAGCGCGGGCCAGGCGATCGAGATCTACAAGGAGACCGGCCGTCCCGAAGAGTTCGTGCGGCGCTTCGCCCTCGAGGACTTTCGCGGCACGCACGCGCTGGGCCACACGCGCATGGCGACCGAGAGCAAGGTGACAACTGAGGGCTCGCATCCCTTCTCCACCGGGCTCGACCTCTGCCTCGTCCACAACGGCTCCCTCTCGAACCACAATCGCCTGCGCGAGAAGCTCCGCCGTGAGGGAATCGATTTCCAGACGGAGAACGACACCGAGGTCGCCGCCGGCTACCTCGCGTGGCGATTGCGCGAAGGCGCCTCGCTCGAGCAGGCGCTCGAAGGCTGCCTCGACGATCTCGATGGCTTCTACACCTTTCTCGTCGGCACGATCGACGGCTTCGCCGTCCTCCGCGACCCGATCGCGTGCAAGCCCGCCGTCCTCGCCGAGACCGACGAGTGGGTGGCGATGGGCTCCGAGTGGCGCGCGATCTCCGTCCTCCCCGGCGCGTCGGAGGCGCGGGCCTGGGAGCCGGCGCCCGGCATTGTCTACGCCTGGGAGCGGCAGAGGGTTTGAGCGCGTCCGCGGAGGCGACGGGCGTCGAGGTCGTCGACCTCGTGGTCACGCCCTTGCGCGAGCTGAACCAGCGGCTCCACGACGTGACGCGCGATGGCGGCCCGGCCCACTGGCGCATCGTGAATCCGAACGGCGCCCACGCGGTCGCCGCCGGGCTCGACGCCGAGATCGAGGTCGAAGTCGACGGGCACGTCGGCTACTACTGCGCCGGTATGAACAAGCTCGCGACCGTGCGCGTGCAGGGGAACGCGAGCACCGGGCTCGCCGAGAACATCATGTCCGGGCGCGTGGTCGTCCACGGGAATGCCAGCCAGTCTGCCGCTGCGACGGGCCGCGGAGGCCTCGTCGTCGTCCACGGAGACGCGTCGGCGCGTTGCGGGATCTCCATGAAGGGCGTCGACATCGTCGTGCGCGGCAGCGTCGGCCACCTCTCCGCCTTCATGGCGCAGACGGGCCGCCTCGTCGTGTGCGGCGACGCGGGCGACGCGCTCGGCGACTCCATCTACGAGGCCCGCCTCTACGTGCGCGGCGAGGTGGGGAGCCTGGGCGCGGACTGCATTCAGAAAGAGCTGCGCGACGAGCACGTGGAAGAGTTGCGCGCCTTGCTCGAGAGCGCGGGCATCGACGACCTGAACCCAGAGGACTTTCGCCGCTACGGATCGGCGCGCAAGCTCTACAACTTCTCCATCGACAACGCGAGCGCGTACTGATGGCGGCCCGCGACGGCAACTGGGCGCTCCGCGAGTCGTATCTCTACGACCGCAACGTCATCGCCGAGATCCAGCGAGCCGCACAGGAGGGCATCTACGACATTCGCGGGTTCGGCGCCAAGCGGCGCGTCCCACACTTCGACGACCTGCTCCTCCTCGGCGCGAGCATCTCCCGCTATCCGCTCGAGGGCTACCGCGAGCGCTGCGACACGGACGTCACGCTGGGAACGCGGTTCGCCAAGAAGCCGCTCGAGCTACGCATCCCGATCACGATCGCCGGGATGAGCTTCGGCGCGCTCTCGGCGCCCGCGAAGGAGGCGCTCGGACGCGGCGCGACCGAGATGGGCACGTCGACGACGACCGGCGACGGCGGCATGACGCCGGAGGAGCGCGAGCACTCGAAGATCCTCGTCTACCAGCTCCTCCCCTCCCGTTACGGCATGAACCCCGACGACCTGCGCAAGGCGGATGCGATCGAGGTCGTCGTCGGCCAGGGCGCCAAGCCAGGGGGCGGAGGCATGCTCCTCGGCCACAAGATCTCCGACCGCGTGGCCGAGATGCGCAACCTCCCGAAGGGGATCGACCAGCGCAGCGCGTCCCGCCATCCCGACTGGACGGGGCCCGACGACCTCGAGATCAAGATCGGCGAGCTCCGGGAGATCACCGACTGGGAGAAGCCGATCTTCGTCAAGGTCGGCGCGACGCGCACGTACTACGACGTCCAGCTTGCGGTGAAGGCGGGCGCGGACGTGATCGTCGTCGACGGGATGCAGGGCGGCACAGCTGCGACGCAGGACGTGTTCATAGAGCACGTCGGTATCCCCACCCTTCCTGCCGTCCGCATCGCAGCCGACGCGCTGCAGGAGCTCGATTTGCACCGCCAGGTGCAGCTGATCGTCTCCGGCGGGATCCGGACGGGCGCCGACGTCGCCAAGGCGCTCGCCCTCGGCGCCGACGCCGTCTCGATAGGTACCTCGGCGCTGATCGCGATGGGCGACAACGACCCACATCGCGACCACGAGTACCGCGCGATCGGGAGTGCGGCCGGCTTCTACGACGACTGGCAGGCCGGCCTCGACCCGGCCGGGATCTCGACGCAGGACGACGAGCTCGCAGCCCGGTTCGACCCCATCCTCGGCGGGCGGCGCATCG
>Ga0126307_10000312_pt1 | contig 31423 bp, 30 predicted proteins | sample Plot28_FD_89955 | JGI IMG/M metagenome (GOLD analysis project Ga0126307, IMG submission 89955) | Serpentine soil microbial communities from UC McLaughlin Reserve, CA, USA - Plot28 | ecosystem: Environmental > Terrestrial > Soil > Grasslands | place: USA: UC McLaughlin Reserve, Lake County... | reverse complement strand
GCCTTGATCAGCGCGTTGGCGGCGAACGTGTCGCCCGTTTCCGGCGGGAGCTCCAGATCGCGCGGCAGCGGGACGAGCTCGATCCCGGTCAGGATCTCGCCGAGCTCGCGCAGCTTGTGTTCGTTGCGCGTTCCGACGACGAGCCGCGGGCGCTCAGTCACGACCCCGGCAGGCCGCCCCAGGCGACCGACTGCGCCTCGCGCAGCGCCACGATCGCCGGCTCGGCGAGCCCGAGCAGCTCGTCGAGCGAGGCGCGCGACACCGGCGTGCGCTCCGCGGTCGCCTGGACCTCGACCAGCCCCCCGTCCCCGGTCATGACGATATTGGCGTCTACCTCGGCGCGCGAGTCCTCGGAGTAGTCGAGGTCGCAGAGAAGCTCGCCGTCGACGACCCCACACGAGATCGCGGCCACCGAGCCCGTGAGCGGGTCGCGCTCGAGGTCCCCGGCCTCGAGCAGGCTCTGCGTTGCGAGCCGCAGCGCCACGTAGCCGCCGGTGATCGAGGCGCAGCGGGTGCCCCCGTCGGCCTGCAGGACGTCGCAGTCGACGTAGACGGACCGATCCGCAAGCGCGCTGAGGTCGACGACTCCGCGAAGCGCGCGACCGATCAGCCGCTGGATCTCGGTCGAGCGCCCGTCTGGGCGACCGCGCTTGGAGTCGCGCTCCTTGCGCTCGCCGGTCGAGGCGGGCAGCATCGCGTACTCCGCCGTCACCCAGCCGCTGCCCTTGCCCTCGAGCCAGCGCGGCACGGAGGTGGAGACGCTCGCCGTGCAGATCACCCGGGTCTCGCCCTGCTCATAGAGGCAGGAGCCGGTCGCGGTGCGGACGAAGCCCGGGTCGATCGCCACCGGGCGCAGGTCCGCGTTCGCGCGCTCGTAGGTGCGCTCCATCTCCACGATCCTGCCAAACGCGGCTTCGGGAGCGCGCCGCCGCGATCAGCGCGCGCCGCCCGGCGGCCACACCTCCTCGACGCCGTGCAGAGACAGGCCCAGGGCGCGTGCGGCCGGGCGGCCGGCACCGATCAGGTTGTTGGAGACGAGGAGGTCCATCAGCGCCGGGGTGAGCGACGGCATCAGCCGGGCCGTGAGCCGCGCGAACGGGGCGGGCAGGTGGTTGATGCGCATCTGCGGGCCGTTGAGCGCGACTACCAGCTCGTCCATCGTCATGTCGCGCGGTCCGGCGAGCTCGAGGACACCTGCCGGCGCCTCCGGATCGAGGAGCGCCGTCGCCACCGCCTCGACCACGTCGCCGACGTAGAGCGGCGCGATCCGCTGCTTGCCCGATCCCGGGACGCGCACCGGCCCGCGCCCGGGTTCGATGAACGCCCGCGCGAACGGGCCCGGCCGCTGCGGCGGGCCGAAGATGTGCACGCAGCGCAGGATCGTGGTCGCCGCCGCGCTCCCCCCGAGGATCCCCTCGGCCTCTCCCTTGGCGGCGAGGTACTCGTTGTCGGACGAGGGATCGGCGCCGACGTAGCTCAGGAAAACGGTCCTCCTAACCGGCGAAGCGCCAGTCGCGGCCGCCACCCGCTCCGTTGTCTTGACGTTCGCGGCGCGATAGCTGTTAGCGCCCTTCGGCTGAAGCGCGCCCGCGAGGTGAGCGACCGCATCCGCCTCGGCGATCGCCGCCTCCCAGTCGTCCGCGCGGGTGAGCGGCAGGATCCGCGCCCGTCCGGCCAGCTGCTCCTGAAGGAGCGTTCCGACCTGCCCGTTCGCGCCGGTGATCGCGATCGTGTCGCCGCCGCCCGTCAGGCCCGCGAGCCTAGCCGTCCGCGCGCCGGCGCCGACGAAGCTGACGTTTCGGGCCGTATGCGGACCTAACGTCAGCCGCTTCGCATCCCAGCGGGTTGCCCGGCATGCCCGGATCGCGGCCACCAGGTCCGCGGTGCGCCGCGCCTTCCGGCTTCGCGGAGACCGCTACTTGAACGTGATCGCGTTCACGGCCTGCTTGATCTTCGAGATGATCACCTCCGCGATCTCGGTGCCCTGGCTGCCGTTGAACCCCTTCATCGCGACCACCATCCCAACCATCAACAGGCTGACGAGCAGGATCAGGCCGACGTACTCGACCGTTCCCTGGCCGCGCTCGCAGGCGAGGCGCTCCCGGATCCTGCGTGAGCTATCCGCGGCCTCAAGGTGGGCGCGGGCATAGAGCTTGTGCATCGTTCTCCTTCCATCGGAATCGGGGAGCCGATGCTGGCCAGGATGTTCTGCCCGATCTAGACGCGGGTGTCGCGAATTCGCAGCGCCGGCGAAACAAGATCCCTGCCGAGCCTCGCCGACGCAGCGAGGCGCGTGCTGATCGCGCCCGACGGCTACACCCCGGCGTAGATCCTCCCGAGCGCGTTGCCGGCCTTTCCTTATCGCCGAAGGTGCGGACCGTCGCGCCCGGGTCGTCCGCGTCGGTGTCGAGGCGGCCGATTGATCCGGCGCGCCCGAGCCGGTCGTTGCCGATGCTCGTAAACCAGATGCGCTCGTCGGGACCCCGAATCACGCCCGTCGGGCTCGCCAGCTCAGCGCCCGGAGCGGGCGGGACCATCTCGATGTTGCCCGTGCGAGTCGTGGTCGCCGATCCTAGGCGTCGCCCGGAAGAGGCTGGGGCCTGCCCCGAAGCCGGGCCTCAGATTTCTCGTCCCGGACCTAGCTCGTCCGGTCCCAGCGCTTCAGGCTGGGCAGCGGATCGAGAACCCGGCCGCCCTTGTACCAGCCGGGCTCCGACCACATCTCGAAATGCAGGTGACAGGTGGTCGCATCACCCGTGTCGCCCACCCGGCCGAGAAGCTCGCCCGCGGCAACCTTCTCGCCCTTGCGGACGGAGGCCGGGCGCTTGAGGTGCATGTAGACCTCGTCCGCGCGCCTGCCCGCGCCGTCGATCACGACGTAGTTGCCGGCGGCGCCCTGGTAGGCGCGGTAGACGACCCGGCCGCGCTGCGCGGCAACGACCGGCTTGCCGCACTTGGCGAGGATGTCCTCGCCTTGGTGGCCGCGCCCGGCGCCGATGCCGTCGCCGTAGGTGTGCCTGCCGCGGACGGGGAAGACCCCGTCGCCGCTCGTGGTCGTGGTGGTCGTGGTCGTCGTGCCGGTCGTGCCGGTGTCTGTTTCGCCGGTGCCGATGCCGCCCGTGCCGGTCGAGGCCGAGGCGACGCCTGCGGCGCCCAGCGCGAGGACACCCAGTGCTGTGGCCCCCAGGGTGCGGGCCCGCCGGCCCGCCAATCCAGTGTCAGTCAACGCCAATCTCCTTCGTCGGCCTGCGGGGTTAGCTGACGGGCTGGCGCTGAAAGAGCCTGCGCCCCCACCGCGTACGGTGGGTTCGCCCCAACGTTTGGTTCCCCCGCTCCCGCGGGCGGGCGCCCGCGAGATTCGGCTTTACCGGTTATCGAGCGCGGCAGGTTAGCGACTACGGCCGACGTGATGCTCGATGACGGCAGCAAGAGGCGGGATGCGGCGTTGGCGCATGCGGCTCTTCGTGCTGATCCGGGCGCGGAATCTGGCGTAGAGTCACCTGGATGGCGAGACGCCGCCTCGGCATCTTCAGGAGGGGGGCCGGCACCGATCCGCCGGAGCGCGAGGCCGAGCCGGACGCCGACGCGCCCGATCCGGTCGAGCAAGTAGAAGGGCCGGCGCTCTTCGACGTGATGGCGCAGGACGACGCCGCCGACTTTGCGCCGCCCGGGCCCGCCCCCGAGCCGGCGTCCGATGACGCGCCGGCCGCCGAGCCCGCGGACTCGTGGCTCGCACCGGCGCTGGCCGCGAGCGCCGAGGCGACCGCCGGCCGGATCCAGCTGGCCGCCGAGCGCGCCGCCCGCGAGGCCGAGGAGCGCGCCGCGCAGGAGATCCTGGCGCTCGAGGAGAACCTCAAGACCTCCCGCGAGCGCGCCTTAACCGAACAGCGCGACCTCGAGGCCCGGCTGGCTGAAGCCGAACGGCGCGCGGAGGCGGCCGAGCGGCGCGCCGAGCAGGCCGAGCAGGAGCTGGCAAAGCGCGCCGCGGTGGACGCCGGACGGCCGGAGGCGGCCCCGGAGTGGCAGCCCGGTGGCGCCGCGGCGCCCGTCGAGGGGCCCGCCGATGCCGAACGGATGCGCGCCGAGGCCGACCGCGCCCGCGCCGGCGCAGCCGCCTGGCTGCGCGAGCAGCTCGAGCTCGCGCGGGCCGAGGCCGAGCAGCGGGAAGCCGACGCCGTCGCCGAGGCGCGGCGTGAGGCCGAGCGCGAGGCGAAGTCGGCGCAGGAGTCCGTGGCGGAACTCGAGGCGAAGGTGCGCGTGCGCGAGCGTGAACTCGAGGACGAGCGCGAGGAGCGCGCCCGACTGCTCGAAGCATCCGACCGCCGCCTCGAGGAGATCGAACAGCGCGCGAACGCGGCCGCCGAACGGCTCGCGGTCGCCGAGCGCGAGCTGGCGCGCGAGCGCGCGGAGGGCGCGGAGGGCGCTGAGCCCGGTGTCGCCCGCAGCGACGACGAGCTTCGGGCCGAGGCGGCGAAGTGGTTGCGCCGCCAGGTCGATGCGCTGCGCGCGGAGGCCGCCGCGGAGACGCGGCGCGAGCTCGCGGGTGAGGTCACAACGCTCGAGCCGCCGAAGCGGGTCGCCGAGCCCCCGGCCGAGCCGGCGGTGACCGAGCCCGCGCCCGAGCCGGCGGTGACCGAGCCCGTGCCCGAGCCGGCGGCGCCCGCGCCGCCCCCACCTCCCCCGGCGGAGCCCCAGCCGGTGCCGGAGGGCCCGACCGTGAAGCTCAACGAGGCCCGGTTCGAGGAGCTCCGCGAGCTCGGGATGTCGGTGACGCAGGCGAAGCGCGTGCTGCGCTACCGCGACGAGCGCGGGGGCTTCTCCTCGATCGACGACCTCGACGAGGTGCCGGGCTTCCCGCTGCCGTTCCTCGCGGGCGTCAAGAGCCGGCTCGAGCTCTGAGCGGGGCCGCTCAGAGCCCCCAGTTGTCGGCGAGCCGCGACCGATGGGGCTCCGCCGCCGAGGCGGGAACGGATGCCGGCTCGTCCTCACCGTCGAGAGAGTCGAGCGTCGCGACGACGCTCGCTGCAAGTGCCGTGGGCGAGTAGCCGCCCTCGAGACAGACGAGGACCGGGACCCCGAGCTCGGCGGCGAGCGCCCGGACCGCGGAGGTCATCTCGCCGTAGGCCTCGGTCTCCACGGCGCAGGAGGCGAGCGGGTCGTCGCGGTGGGCGTCGTAGCCGGCGGAGATCGCGATGAGCCCCGGCTCGAACCGGCGGGCGATCGGGGCGACGACGTACTGGACGAGCGCCAGGAACTCCTCACCGCCGGTGCCGGGAGGGACCGGCAGGTTGACCGTGAAGCCCTCGCCCTCCCCCTCGCCCTCGTACTCGGCCGGGCCGGTGCCGGGGTAGAGGGGCCACTGGTGGATGCTCGCGTAGAGCACCTGCGGCGAGCGGGCGAAGATCGCCTCGGTGCCGTTTCCGTGGTGGACGTCCCAGTCGAGCACGAGGACGCGCTCGGCGCCGCATTCGGCGATCGCGTGGGCGGCCGCGACGGCGACGTTGTTGAACAGGCAAAACCCCATCGCGCGGCCTGTCTCGGCGTGGTGACCGGGCGGGCGAAGCGCGCAGAACGCGGCGGTCGCCTCGCCGGCGAGCAGTCGCTCCGCGGCGCCCGCGGCCCCTCCCGCGGCGTGCAGCGCGGCCTCCCACGAGGCCGGCACGGCCACGGTGTCCATGTCGATCATCCCGCCGCCCTCGAGGCAGAGGGCCTCGATCCGACTCACGTGCTCGTCGTCGTGGACCCGGGTGAGCTGCTCGCGCGTCGCCGCGGGCGCCTCGACCCGCTCCAGGCCGCCCCACCCCCGCTCCTCGACCGCCGAGGTGATCGCGACCAGCCGCCCCGCGTTCTCGGGATGCGGCCCCGTGTCGTGTTCGTGGGAGGACGGGTGCGAGACGTAGAGGGCCACCGGCAGACGGGTACCGTACCCGCCTTCCGATGAGTCCTGGAGAGCTCGAGTGCGACGTCGCCGTCGTCGGCGGAGGGGCCGCCGGATTGCACGTCGCGCTCGAGGCGGCCGCCGCCGGGGCGCGGACGATCCTCGTGTCGCGAAAGCCGCTCGCCGAGAGCGCGAGCTTCTGGGCCCAGGGCGGCCTCGCCGCGGCGCTCGCCGTCGACGATTCCCCCGACCGCCACGCCGCGGACACCCTCGCGGCCGGCCGCGGGCTCTGCCGGACGAGCGCCGTGGAGGTCCTCACGCGCGAGGCGCCCGCCGCGGTCGAGCAGCTCCAGTCGCGCGGCGTGCGCTTCGACTCCGACCCGAACGGCGAGCTCGCGCTGGGCCTCGAGGGCGGGCACTCGGCGCGGCGGATCGTCCACGCCGGGGGTAGCGAGACGGGCCGCGCGATCACATCGCGGCTCGCCGCGCTCGTCGGCGCCGAGCCGGGGGTCGAGGTGCTAGAGGGCGCCTCGGCGATCGCCCTGCGGAGCTCGGGCGAGCGCTGCTTCGGGGTGGACACCGACCGCGGGCCGATCCTGGCCGCGGCGACGGTGCTGACCACCGGCGGCGGTGCCGCGCTGTGGCGCCGCACCACAAACCCCTGGGGCGCGATCGGCGCCGGCGCCGTCCTCGCGCACGCGGCCGGCGCCAGCCTCGCCGACCTCGAGCTTTGCCAGTTTCATCCGACGGCCCTGGCCCTACCCGCGACCGATCACGACGGATCGCTGATCACCGAGGCGGTACGCGGCGAGGGCGCGACGCTGCTCGACTCCGCCGGGGAGCGGTTCACCGACGAGCTCGCGCCCCGCGACCAGGTGAGCGCGGCGATCCTCGACCGCATGGACGCCGACGGCACCGAGTACGTCTGGCTCGACCTGCGCGCTCTCGATCCGCGGCGGTTTCCGAACGTGTTCGCGACCTGCCGCGCCGCGGGCCTCGACCCCACCGCGGAACCGGTCCCGGTGGCGCCGGCGGCCCATTACCTGATCGGCGGCATCGCCTGCGATCTGGACGGCCGCACGTCGCTTCCGGGCCTGTTCGCGGTCGGCGAGTGCTCGTGCACTGGCCTGCACGGCGCCAACCGGCTCGCCTCGAACTCGCTCAGCGAGTGCTTCGTCTTCGGCACCCGCGCTGCCCACGCCGCGCTCGCCGAGGCCGCCCCCGGGGAGCCGCCCGCGCCCGGCGAGTGGCGCTTCGAACCGCCGACCGCGGCGACCCGCCAGGCAGTCTGGACGCACGCCGGGCCGCGACGCGAAGCGCGCGGCCTGGAGCCGCTGACGGCCGATGCCTACCCCCTCGCACGCCTCATCGCGCGGGCCGCACTCGCCCGCCGAGAGTCGCGCGGGGCTCACATGAGGCTCGACTTCCCGCTTCCCGACCCCGAGCTCGACGCCGTCCACCTGATCGTCGAGCCGGACGAGGAGCTGCGGCGCGAGCGCTGGATCTAGACGGTTCTCATCCGATCGGAGGGTCTGGCTCTCATACGATTGGTTAATACTTCCTTAATCAATCGCTCTTGTGAATTCACGATCGGATGGCATACTCGCTCCACCCAGCGGGATGCAGCACGGAAGTCCCGGGGGTTCAAGGGATTGACGGAAGGGGATGTGGAGATGTACCAGTTCAGCCGATCGATCTACAGGGAGATCGCAGCGGGGGTGATCGAGGACGAGGGCGACCCGACGGGTTGCCGCAACAAGCAGCTCGTGCTCGATGCCTGTGAGGACGTGATCCGGCGTCTGGCGACCGACCGCCGCTATTTCGCGCGGCCGGCCCGGACGTTGTTCACGGACATCCGGATGCACTTCTCACTCGCCGATCAGCGACGCGTCTGGAACGTGATCGACACCAACATCAAGCTCGCGCACGAGTTCCTCGATCGGATGCCCGACGAGGCGCTCCTGTTCGACGTCCAGCGTGAGTGCCGCGCGCACACGCGCAGGGGCACGCCGTGCCAGCGCGAGCCGCTGCCGGGCCGGGATTACTGCCCGTCCCACAAGCACCTCGAGGAGACCTTCGAGGGCCGCGAGCTGCCGCTCGAGGCGTTCGAACGCGACCTGACCGAGCAGGAGGGCGAGCGGATCGCTGCCTGAAGCTTCGGGCGTGGGGCTGGTCGCCGGGAGGCGACCGCGAGAACAGGGGACGAGGCCCCGGCTCGGGACAGCCGGGGCCTCAGCGTGTGAGGGGCGCGGGCACCCGCGATAGCTTCCCGGGGTGCTGCTCGGAGTAGACGTCGGCGGGACCTTCACCGACGCCGCCGTCCTCGACGGGTCGACCGTGTACACGGCGAAGGCGCCGACCACCCCGGACGACCAATCGCGCGGGGTGATGGCGGCGGTCGAGGCGGCCCTGGAGCATGCCGGCGCCGAGCCCGGGGGCGTGCGCTCCTTCGCCCACGGGATGACGGTGGGCACGAACGCGCTGCTCGAGGAGCGGGGGGCGCGGACGGCGCTCGTGGCGACGGGCGGGTTCACGGATCTGCTCGAGATCGCGCGCCAGAACCGCCCGAGCCTCTACCGTCTCTGCCGCCCGACGCCGAGGCCGCTCGTGGAGGCCGAGGCCCGCGTCGGAGTCGCCGAGCGCGTCGGGCCCGACGGCGTCGTCGAGTCGCTCGGCGCCGACGAGCTCGAGCGGATCGTGCGCGTGGTCCGCGAGCTCGATGCCGAGTCGGTCGCGGTCTGCTTGCTCTTCTCCTACCTCGAGCCCGCCCACGAGCAGGCGATCGCGGAGCGGCTGCGCGACGAGCTGCCGGGCGTGCACGTCTCCGCCTCATCCGAGGTGCTGCCTCAGTTTCGCGAGTACGAGCGCTGCTCGACCACCGTGATCGACGCCTACCTCTCGCCTCTCCTGGGCCGCTACCTCGAAGCGCTCACCGCGGCCGCCGCGGAGCGTGGGCTACCCGAGCCGGCGGTGATGATGTCCTCGGGGGGCGTCGCCCCGGCGGCGGAGGCCGCGAGCGCCGGTGCCTGGAGCGTCCTCTCCGGTCCGGCCGGCGGCGCCGTCGGCGCCGGGCTGCTCGCGCGCCTCGCGGGAGACGGCGACGCGCTCGGCTTCGACATGGGCGGCACCTCCTGCGACGTCTGCGCGATCGAGGGCGGCCGCGTGCGCGAGACGGACTCGCGCGAGCTGGCGGGCCGCGTGATCCAGCTGCCGATGGTCGACGTGCACACGGTCGGCGCCGGCGGCGGGTCGATCGGCTGGCGCGACGCCGGCGGGGCGCTGCGCGCTGGCCCGCACTCGGCGGGCGCCGACCCGGGACCCGCCTGCTACGGCCGCGGCGGCAGCGACCCGACGGTGACCGACGCGGACGTGATGCTCGGCTACCTCTCGGCCTCCTCGGAGCTCGCAGGGGGCGTCGCGCTCGACGCGGGGGCGGCAGAGGCGGCCGTCGCCGGGCTCGCCGAGGAGCTCGCGATCGAGCCACTCGCCTGCGCGGAGGGGATCGTCCGGGTCGCGAACCAGGAGATGGTGCGCGCCCTGCGGGTGGTCACGGTCGAGCGTGGCCTCGACCCGCGGCGCTTCGCGCTGATGCCGTTCGGCGGCGCCGGGCCGATGCACGCGACCGCGATCGCCGCCGAGCTCGGGATCACACGACTGCTCTGCCCCCGGGCAAGCGGTGTGCTCTCGGCGCTGGGCCTCGTCGCCTCCGAGCGCCGGCGGGTGACCGTGCGGACCGTGATGCTGGGCGGCGACGGGTTCACGGCCCAGCGGGTCGCCGAGGAGGTGGCGGCAACGCGAGAGCGGCTCGGCGCCGGTCTGGCGCAGGCGCGCACGGAGGTGGTCTACGAGCTCCGCTACCGCGGCCAGGGGTTCGAGCTGCCGGTGTCGGGCGACGAGCGCGCGGACCCCACCGAGCTCGCCGAGAGCTTCGCCGCCGAGCACGAGCGCCGCTACGGCTACCGCGATCCGGAGGCGGCGGTCGAGCTCGTGAACATCCGCCTTGCCCTGGTCGAGCCCGGGCCCGAGCCGCGGCCGCGAGCTGCGGAGGGCGGGAGGCTCGAGCGGGGCTCTCGCCGGGCGTGGTTCGACGGCGAGTGGCTGGAGACGGAGGTGCTGCGAGGCGAGCCCGCAGCGGGCGAGCGGGCAAGCGGACCGTGTGTGTTCGAGCTCCCGGAGGCGACGCTCGTCCTGCCGCCCGGCTGGAGCGCGGAGGTCGATGAGACGGGAACGATCGTTGCGCAGGTGGCGGGATGAGCGACCGGGGGCTCGACCCGGTCTCGCTTCAGGTCCTGATCGGTGCCCTGCGCGCGGCCTGTGACGAGATGGGCGCGGTCCTGATTCGCTCGGCGCATTCCCCCAACATCCGCGAGCGCCGCGACTGCTCGACGGCCCTTTTCGACCGCCACGGCGAGCTCGTGATGCAGGCCGAGCACATCCCCGTCCATCTCGGCTCGATGCCGGACGCGGTGGCCGCCGTGCTCGACCGCGACCACCGCCCAGGCGACGACTGGATCCTCAACGACCCGTACCGCGGCGGCACGCATCTGCCCGACGTCACGCTGATCTCGCCGATCTTCGCGCCGGGCGAGGCGCAGGCGCCGATCGCCTTCGCCGCGAGCCGCGCCCACCACGCGGACATCGGCGGCCCGACGCCGGGCGGGATGCCGTTCGACTCGACTCGTCTCGACGAGGAGGGTGAGGTGATCGAGCCGAGCCGGGCCACCGACGAGGTTCTGCGCGAGCTCGCCTTCCGGATGCGCGGCCCCGCTGAGCGACTCGCCGACCTGCGCGCGCAGCGGGCCGCGAACCTGACCGGTGAGCGGCGGTTCACTGCGCTGCTCGAGCGGATGGGCCGGGAGCGCCTCGACGCGGGCTGCGCCGAGATCCTCGACTACGCCGAACGGCGCACGCGCGCGGCGCTCGCCGAGCTGCCGGACGGCTCCTATGAGGCCGAGGACGTGCTCGAGGGCGGCGCCGACGGCTCGCTCGACCTGACGCTTTGCTGCCGCGCGACGATCAGCGGCGAGACGCTGGTCCTCGATTTCGCGGGCAGCCCCGACCAGGTCGAGGGCAATCTCAACTGCCCGCTATCGGTGACCAAGTCAGCGGCCTACTTCGCCGTCCGCGTGCTCACCGATCCTGACGCGCCACCCTCGGCGGGCGCCCACCGGCCGGTCGAGGTCGTGGCGCCGGAGGGCTCGCTCCTCAACGCGCGTCCGCCCGCGGGGGTGGTCGCCGGCAACGTCGAGACCTCGAGCCGGGTCGCCGACCTCGTGATCTCGGCCCTGGCCGGGGCGCGGGAGGTTCCGGCGCAGGGGCAGGGCACGATGAACAACCTCACCCTCGCCGACGAGCGCTTCACCTACTACGAGACGATCGGCGGCGGCCAGGGCGCGTGCCCCGACGGCGACGGCCCGAGCGCGATCCACGTCGCGATGTCGAACACGCTCAACACGCCGATCGAGGCGCTCGAGGTCGAGTACCCGCTGCGCGTTCGCGAGCTCGGACTGCGTCGCGGCTCGGGAGGCGCCGGGCGGCGCCGCGGCGGCGATGGGATCGTCCGCGAGATCGAGGCGCTCGCACCGATGGGCTACACGCTGATTACCGAGCGGCGCAGGCACGCGCCGCGCGGCCGCGCGGGCGGCGGCGACGGGGCACCGGGACGCAACCTCCTGAACGGCGAGGAGCTGCCCTCCAAGCACGGCGGGAAGCTCCAAAAGGGCGACCGGCTGCGGATCGAGACACCCGGCGGCGGTGGCCTGGGCGAGCCTTAACCAAACCACGCAACATTGCTCACAAATTTGGCATTTACGAGTCGCTCACCTAGAATGCCTGCCCTCAACCGGGCTTGAGACCCCCATCGAGGGCGATTCGTCCGGGCCCGACCCAAGTACACACAACTCCGCCTGAGAACGACTCTTCTATGCCTATTGCCTTCAAAGAGTGGGCCGTGACGGTGCGCGCGCTGGCCGAGGGTGAGCAGCTAGTCACCCTCCGCAAGGGCGGCATCCGCGAGGAGAACAAGCACTTCGAGCTCGAGCACGAGCAGTTCTTCCTCTACCCCACGTTCGACCACCAGCGAAACGACCTCGTCCGCGACTCCCACCACCCGGAGTTGCGGCGCGCGCTCGAGGAGGGCGTCTGGCCCGACGAGGAGCCGCCCCCCCGGGCACTGCTTCAGGACGGCGGCATCCCGCAACCTGATCGGGTGCGGATCCGCGCCTGGGCCGAGGTCTCCGACCATTTCGAGACCGACGATCCCCGCATCGTCGACTCGCTGTCGCCGTACCACGTGTGGACGCAGGACTACGCCGCGAAGCGGCTGCGCTGGAAGCGCCGGCATCCGCTCCACGTCCTCCTGCTGCGGGTCCACCGGATCCCACGGCCGGTGACCGTGCGGGTCAAGGACGAGTACCACGGTTGCCGCTCCTGGGTCGAGATCGACCGCGAGCTGCCCTTCGAGGGCACTCCGGTGATGGCCGACGAGGAGTTCGAGCGGGCCGCTGCGGCGATCCGCGAGATCTGCCACGCCGAGCCGGCCCTGGCCTAGCCAGATAGCCGCCGCGACGTTCGACCAGCGGATCGCGGCCGCCCGCCGTGCGCTCGTGCTCGGCATCGGCGGCGGCGGCGACGTCGTCGGCTCGCTCGCGGTCGCCCGCCGCTGCGAGGACCTCGGCACGCCGTTCGAGCTCGGCGGCGTCGCGTGGGAGCGGCTGCCGATCGACCCCCGGCCGGGGCCGCGACCGACGAGCGAGATCACCGGCGGCGAGTCCGTCGGCGCGCACGCCCTGCGGGCGGATGCGGAGACGACGACCGTCGATGGCGTCCGATTCTCGGAGTCGCACGTCGCGCGCGAGCTCGACACGACCACCGTTCTGATCGACATCACCGACGGCGTCGACGGCGCTGCCGAGGGGATCGCGGCGGCCGCCGACGCGCTCGGCTGCGACCTCGTGATCGCCGTCGACGTCGGCGGCGATGCGATCGCCACCGGCTCCGAACCCGGCCTCGGCAGCCCGCTCTGCGACGCGCTGATGATCGCCGCCGCCCGCGCCGGTGCCGCCGAACCGCTGCTCGCCGTGATCGGCGCCGGCTGCGACGGCGAGCTCACGATCGCGGAGGTGCTCGCCCGGGTCGCGGCGCTCGCCGCCGCCGGCGCCTGGATCGGGTCGTTCAGCGTCACGCCGGCTGTCGCCGACGAGCTCGAGCGCATCGGCCGCGCCGCCGGGACGGAGGCCTCGCTTCAGGTCGTTCGCTGCGCGCGCGGCGAGACCGGAGAGGCCGAGATCCGCGGCGGACGGCGCACCGTGCCGCTCGGCCCGGTGGGAGCGCTCGTCTTCGGCTTCGACCTCGAGCGGGCCGCGGACGCGCAGCCGCTGGTCGCCGCGCTCGAGGAGACGGACGGGCTCGAGGGCGCCCGGGCCGCGCTCGAGGCGATCGGCGTCCGCACCGAGCTCGACTACGAGCGCGACCGCGCGCGCGGCTGACCGGCCGACGCACGCCGGCGACCGCGGGCGTACGGCGCGACTAGGCTGCCCGCCACATGGCCTGGGTCGAGACCGAGTCGCTCAGCTTCACCGCCCGCCACGAGACCGAGGACGAGCCCTGCGCGCAGCGCACGCTCGATCGGCTCGAGGACCTGCGGCTGCGGCTCGAGGAGCGCTTCGACGACGCGCCCGGCGGCATCACCGTCGTCATCCACCCGAACCCGGGCTGGCTCGCCGCCGCGCACCCGTTCCTGCCCGGCGCCCGGCTCGCCGCGGCGCCGGCCGGCCGGCGGTACCTGGCCGGCTGGGCGATGGCCTCGGAGCTCCACATCCTCAACGACGAGTACACCGACCGCCGCGCCGCCGGTGAGGACTCGCTCGCGGCGTTGCGCGGCACCGCCGAGCGCCTGTATGCCCAGATCGTGATCGCCGCCAACAACGAGCGCCTGCCGCCGCCCTGGGGTCCGCGGCGCTTTACGCGGTACGTGCGCTGGGCCTGGCTGATCGAGGGCGGGGCGCAGTACTTCGCCGGCCAGACGAGCCTCTTCCGGGCAGCGGTCAACACGCGAATGCGCCAGGGCAAGCCACCCTCGTTTCCGCCCTCGGCCCGCGACGCGATCATCCTCGGGGGCAGCCTCTTCGACCTGCTCGAGCGCGAGCGCGGTCCGGACGCGTGCGCGGTGCTGGTCTCGCGCCTGCGGCGCGAGGGCGCAAAGCATGCGATCGAGCTCTCCTTCGACGGCCGCTTCCGCGACGTGGAGCGCGAATGGCGCCGCTACCTGCGGGAGGAGCTGCCCCGTGCCGGGGGACTCGATGAGCTCCAGGACGAGAGCCCGTTCTAGGCTCCGCGCTACGCGAGGAGCTGAAACGCCGCCCAGACGACGAGCGCGCCGACCGCCAGGGCCGCGAGGATCCCGACGAGGAGCCGCAGCGGGCGCTCGTCGCCGTCGCCGCGGGCGCCGCTGAGAGGCGCCACCTCTTCGCCGCCGAGCAGCTCGCGCGCAGCCTCTGCTCCGGACTGCGGGACGAGGACGTCGCGCGGCCCGGCCGCGAGGAAGTCCGGAACGTCGAAGCCGCGGGTGCGGCGCTCGAAGCTCGGGATCCCCTCCTCGAGGAGGATGCCCTGGATCAGCTCCGCCTCGGCCTGGTTGCGTGCGTAGGCCACCTTGACCGGCTCGCCGCCGGCGTACTGGGGCTTCACCTTCCGCGCGCGCTCGTGGGAGGCCGTGACCGGCTCCTCCTCGCCGCGGCCGACGTAGACGAGCGGCATCCCGCACTCGGCGCAGAAGCGCTCGGTGAGCGGATACCGGCGCCCGCAGCTCGGGCATGCGAGCGACTCCGCCGGCTCCGCACCGCTCACGTGGTCGTGTGGATCGCTGCTTCCCATTCCTCGATCTCCGCGCGCGACACGGCCGGGCCCTGCGCCCGGATGCGGCGCCAGCGGGCGGTGAGGCGGTCGTGGGGCCGTACGTCCACACACCAGGTGTCGAACGACTCCTGAATCGTCTCGTATCCGGCCCGCTCGAGCAAGCCGCGGCAGGCGCGGGCGTCATCGGCCGACAGATGGAAGTCCTCGTACGCGACAACGCGCGGCCGGAGCGCGTCGAGGTCGAGCTGCCGGACGACCTCGTGATCCGAGCCTTCGGTGTCGACCACGAGCACGTCGAGGCGCTCGACGGCGTGCTTTTTGAGCAGGGTCTCCAACGTCATCGCCGGCGAGTCGAGGCGCCGGATCCGGCGCTCGGCGTCCGCGATGTCGGCGTGGCGCAGCAGGAACTCACGCGAGCGGGAGCCGAGCAGGTGGTAGTAGCCGGGGACCGAGTCCTCGTCGTCGGCCTCGGCGAAGTGGTAGATCGGGACGCTCCCGTCGCGCTCGGCGATCGCGGCGTTCTCGAGGGCGATCCTCTCCATTCCCTCGTAGTTGCGACGAAGGCGCTCGAACACGTACGGAACCGGCTCGACCATCACCCCGCGCCACGAACCCGAGACGACGAACGGCCGCAGGTGATCGCCGGCGACGCCGTCGCCCGCCCCGACCTCGACGAAGAAGGCCGCGGGCTCCAGGTCGGCGAGCGCGCCCAGGACCCGGTGGCCGACGCTACGGCGCTGCCGACGGCGATCGCGTCGCTCGCGCCAGCGCCGGCGTACGTATGCCACGGGATCGGTCACTCGACCACGAGCTCGAGCTCCTCGACCTCGCCGCCGTCGATCAGGAACGCCCGCACCACCGGCGTCCCCTGATCGGAAAGCGAGCAGATCACCCAGACGGCGCCCGGCCAGTCGGCGGCGAGATTGATGTCCGTCTGCGAGGGCCGGGCCTCGGTCTTCGGGTGTGAGTGGAAGATCGCCACGTCCTCGCCGCGAGCGGCGATCTCGTTGTAGATGCGGATCTGGTCCGCGGCGTCGATCCGGAAGCGCATCGGGCTCGCGAACTCGTTCGCAGCCGGGAAAAACGCGCTCAGTCTGCCGTCCGAGGTGGCCAGCATCCCGCAGCTTTCGTTCGGCAGCTCGTCGCGCGCATGCGCGACCATCTCCTCGTAGATCGTGCGCTCGACCCGCATGCGCGCGAGGCTAGCAACGGCCCTGTGTGCCAGTTGACTGGCACAGTAGGCCGCGATATTGTGTGGGTGAATGGCACACTCGCAGCGGGCCACCACTCCGTTCGCCACCGACGCCGCGGACGAGCTGCCGCTCTCGGTGCAGCTCGCCTGGCGCCTGCGGGCGCTGATCGCCTCGGGACGGCTACGGCCCGGCGATCGGATGCCGAGCGTGCGGGCGCTCGCCGACTGGTCGGGCGTGAACGTGAACACGGTGCGCGGCGTCTACGCGAAGCTCGAGGACGACGGCGTGATCGCGACGCGCCACGGCAGCGGGAGCTTCGTCGCGGCCGGTGCCGACGGCTCAGCGGAGGCGGAGAGGGTCGCCAGCGAGGCGATCGACGCGGCGCGCGCCGCGGGCCTCGACCCGCGCGACGTGGCGATGATCATCACCGTCGCCGCCGCGCTCCCTGAGCTCCCAGAGCTCGAGCCCGCGCCGGTCGAGGAGCCGGACCTCGCCGCACTCGCCGCCGAGCTCGAGCTCGAGGAGGCGTGGCGGGCCGGCGACGAGAGCGCGGCGCGGCACGAGCTGCGGCGGCAGGTCGCGCGGATCGAGGCGGAGCTCGCGAGCTACCCGGGTGAGGCCGAGCGCGCTGCGCCGCGCTTGGCCGGACGCGCCGAGCCGAGGATCGCCGCCGTCGCCGAGCTCGAGCGGACGCGCGACGAGCTCCTCGCGCGGCTCGCCGCGGCCCGCGCCGCCGCGGCACGCCGCGCGGAAGCCGAGAGCCGTGCCCGCGAGGTGCGGGACGCGATCGTCGCCGATCCCGCGGGGCATCGCTGGGAGGCCGTCTCGGCGGCGGATACCGGCGACCCGGGCTGCGAGACCTGGAGCGTCGCCCCGCGGATGGGGCCGCTGGGGGCTCTGATGGGCTGGTGGCGGGTCAAGGTCTCCGGCGGATGCCCGTTAGCCGTGCCGCTTGCGGCGGCGATCGGGCGAGCCGATGATCGGCGCGGCCGCGAACCGGACGCTGCTGCCGGCGCGCAACACCTTCGAGCAGGTCGGGAACATGATGATCCTGACCGGCAAGACGCTGGTCGCGGCGGTCAGGCCGCCGCACACCTACGGCACCGAGTTCATCGGGCAGTTCGTGTTCGCTCTCCAGCTCTGCTGGTTTCCGATGGCCGTCTCGATGGTCGCGGTCAGCTTCGGCGCCCCGGGGCTTCAGGCCGCGAACTTCCTCAGCCTGCTTGGATCGCTCGACCGGCTCGGTGGCTTCTTCATCCTCGCGAGCGTGCGCGAGTTCGCGCCGCTCGTCAGCGCGCTCATCGTCGCCGGCGTCGCCGGGACGGCGATCACAGCGGACCTGGGTGCGAGGAAGATCCGCGAGGAGCTCGACGCGCTCCAGGTCCTTGGCGTCGACCCGATCAAGAACCTCGTGGTACCGCGCTTCCTCGCTCTGATGCTGATCACCGGGCTGCTCGACATCTACGCGATCCTGTTCGGGATCTCGGGCGGGCTGATCGGCGAGGTCGTCTACGACCAGCCGCTGAGCGGGTTCTTCGCAACGCTCTTCAACAACGCGTCGGTGACCGAGCTGTGGGGATCGCTGCTCAAGTGCACGTGCTTCGGTGCGATCGTCGCGATCGTCTGCGCCTATAAGGGGATGAACGCGTCGGGCGGGCCCGAGGGGGTGGGCCGTGCGGTAAACGAGGCCGTCGTCCTTGCGCTGCTGGCGGTGGCGGCATTCAATTACGTGTTCACGCAGACGCTCCTCGCCACCCATCCCGAGATCAGCGTGATCAAGTGACCGCGGCCACGCCAAGACAGCGCCTCGCCGGGGCCTTCGTCCTCGTCGTGCTCGCGCTCGGTTGCCTCGCGTTCTGGGTCGCTGCGCCGCTCGGCGTCCTCTGGGCGCTCGGAAAGGCCACCGACGACGCCGTCACCCACTTCCTCGCCGGCCTCGTGCTGGCGCCGCTCGCGATGCTGGCGCTCACCCCCATCCTCCTCTGGCTCAACAAGCTCTACCTCCGGGTCACCGGCGTCCTCGAGCGGCTCGAGGAGGACGAGCAGGAGAGCGGCTGGCGCCGGAGGGTCGGCGGGCCGCTCGAGCCGATGCTCGTCTTCGCGCTCGCCGTCGCGCTCATCGCGCTCGTGGCCTGGTTCCTGTTCGCGGCCGAGAACCCGTCGTCACAGGTGATCTGACGGTCAGTACCAGGTCGACGACGGTTCGCGCGGCGGCTCGGAGAGCTCACCGGCGGTGTTCCCGAGCAGGTCCGGATCATCGCGGCCCAGCTCCCAGAGGAGGTCGTCGAGGACGGGCGGCGCGACACCGGCTCGCTCCGCGACGCGCTTGAACGCGTCACGGGTGGCCGTCCGGACCTCGGCCAACTCACCGGGGGGGACGAGCCCGGAGCGCAGCGCGAGCCGCATCAGCACGTTGTCGGCCGAGACCTCCCAGCTCTGCGGGTCGGCCACCCCGAACCAGCCGCGGCGCTCGCAGATCTTCGCGAAGAGCTGTGCCTTCTTCGCGAGGGGGTCGGAGTAGGCCTCATAGCGGGCAAGTCGCTCGAGCAACCCGCCGGGCCCGGCAAGGCGGCCGCCGGCGGCGGCGAGCAGCCGCGCGGCGGCGCCCTCGTAGTCGCGCTCGAGGCCGCGGGCGAGGTCTCGCCACAACGCGGCGCGGCGCTCGGGATCGACGACCGTCTCCTCGTCGACGCGGAAGAGCTCGGCCACCCGCTCCGCGCCGACATCGCGCAGCGCGGCCGCGGTCAGCAACCCCGGCGCGAGCCGGTTCGCGCGGAGCGCCACCTCCCACATCAGCTCGCTGCCCTCATACGGCCCTGAGCCGTCGAGCGGGTGCGGCCGCGCGTAGCCGGTCCTGTGGTCGACGGCGCAGAGGAAGATCGCCGCGTCCGGGCCGGGGACGTGGGCGTAGTCCGGCGGCGTGTAGTCGCGCATCAGGTCGCCGATGCGCTCGCAGACGCGCCCCAAAGCTCGTGTCCCGGCTTCGCCCACGATGGCCCGACGCTAGCCTGCCCGGATCGTGAAGCGGGTTCTCGTCACGGGAGGCGCGGGGTTCGTCGGCGCGAACCTCGCCGTCTCCCTCGCGGATCGCCATCCGGACTGGGAGCTGACCGCGGTCGACAACCTCCATCGGCGGGGCTCGGAGCTCAACATCCCGCGCCTTCAGCGGGCCGGCGTCATGTTCGTGCGCGGCGACATCCGCTACCGGGCCGCGCTCGCGCAGCTTCCGACCTTCGACGCGCTGGTCGAGTGCTCGGCCGAGCCCTCCGCCCTGGTCGGGATGCGTGGCGACACGACCTACATCTTCGAGGCGAACCTCGATGGTGCATACAACTGCCTCGAGCTCACCCGGCGCCATGGCGCCCAGTTCGTCTTCCTCTCCACCAGCCGCGTCTACCCCTATGAGGCGCTTTCCGCGCTCGGCTACGAGGAGAAGCCGACGCGGCTCGAGCTCGCCGCCGACCAGCCCGTCCCGGGCGCCTCGGCCGCCGGGATCTCCGAGCGCTTTCCCCTGGAGGGCCCGCGAACGCTCTACGGCGCGACGAAGCTCGCCGCCGAGCTGCTGGCGACGGAGTACGCGGCGAACTTCGAGATCCCGACGGTCATCGATCGCTGCGGCGTGATCGCTGGGCCGTGGCAGATGGGCAAGGTCGACCAGGGCGTGTTCGCCTACTGGCTCTTTCATCACCACTTCGGCAAGCCGCTGTCGTATATCGGCCACGGCGGCGAGGGCAAGCAGGTCCGCGACCTGCTCCACGTCGAGGACCTGGTCGATCTGGTCGAGCTCCAGCTTCTCGAGCCCGCGGCGTGGAACGGCTTCATCGGCAACGTCGGCGGCGGACGCGACTCCAGCCTCTCGCTCGCCGAGACGACACGGATCTGCCGCGAGCTGACCGGCAACGAGGTGCCGATGGAGCCGGTGCTCGAGAATCGGCCAGGCGACGTGCCGATCTACATCTCCGACTGCTCCCGGCTCTTCGAGCGCACCGACTGGCGCCCGGCGCGCGGCCCGCGCCGGGTGCTCGAGGACATCCACGCCTGGGTGGTCGAGAACGAGCACGCGGTCGCCGCGGCGCTGGGTCTGGCGCCGTGAGCGTCGGGATCGTCACGGGGTCGGGCGGCCTGGTGGGCGCCGAGTCGGTGCGTTGGCTCGTCCGCGAGGGCCTCGACGTGATCGGAATCGAGAACGACATGCGCTCACGCTTCTTCGGCGCCGATGCGTCGACCCGCCCGACCAGCGAGCGCCTTCTCGCCGAGTTCGGAGAGCTGCGCGTCGTCGACTTGGACATCCGGAACGCGGATGGCCTGATGAAGCTGTTCGCTGAGCACTCGGGTCGCATCGAGGCTGTCGTGCACGCCGCGTCGCAGCCGTCGCACGACTGGGCCGCCGCCGACCCGCAGACGGACTTCACGGTCAACGCCAACGGGACGCTCAACCTCCTCGAGGCGGCTCGCTCCCACGCCCCGGACGCTCCGTTCATCTTCATCTCCACCAACAAGGTCTACGGCGACCGTCCGAACGAGCTTTCGTTCGAGGAGCTGCCGACGCGCTTCGAGCTTCCGAGCTCGCACCGCTACTTCGGCGGCATCGACACCTCGATGCCGATCGACGCCTCGCTCCACTCGCTGTTCGGCGTCTCGAAGACGAGCGCGGACCTGCTCGTCCAGGAGTACGGCCGCTACTTCGGGATCCCGACGGTCAGCTTCCGTGGCGGCTGCCTCACCGGGCCGCATCACGCCGGCGCGGAGCCGCACGGGTTCCTCGCCTATCTGATGCGGTGCGTCGCGACCGGGACGCCATACACCGTGTATGGCTACGACGGCAAGCAGGTCCGCGACAACCTGCACTGCGCCGACCTGGTCGCGGCATTCGCCGCCTACCGCGCCGCTCCGCGGCCCGCGGCGATCTACAACATCGGGGGCGGCCGGTACTCCAACTGCTCGATGCTCGAGGCGATCGAGACCTGCGAGCGCGTGGCCGGCCGCGAGCTCGACTGGCAGCTGGCCGAGAGTCCGAGGATCGGCGACCACCTCTGGTGGATCTCGGATCTCTCCGAGTTCCGCGCCGACTATCCGGAGTGGGAGCCGCGGCTCGGCGTCGAGGACATCCTGCGGGAGATGCACGACTCAAACCGCGAGCGCTGGGCGGCCGCGCGCCGCTGAGGCGCCGGGTTTCGCCAGAATCCGGCGCGATGCTCGCCGATCCCGCGAAGACGCCGGCAGACGAGCGCGCGGCGGCGGGTGCCGTCCGCGAGCCGAAGGTCGTCGTGGTGATGCCCGCCTGGAACGCGTCGGCGACCGTCGCCGCGACCGTGGAGGCGATCCCGCCTGACAGTGTCGAAGAGGTGATCCTGGTCGACGACAAGTCGACCGACAACACGGTCGAGCTCGCGCGAACGCTCCCGGTGCGTCTGATCTGGCATCCGCACAACGTCGGCTACGGGGGCAACCAGAAGACCTGCTACCTCGAGGCGCTCCACCGGGGCGCGGACGTGGTGATCATGCTCCACCCCGACGGTCAGTACGACCCCGAGATCCTGCCGCGGATGGCCCAGCCGATCCTGGACGGCGACGCCGACATGGTGCTCGGCTCGCGCTTCGCCGAGCCGGGGGCGGCACGCGCCGGCGGGATGCCGCTCTACAAGTACGTCGCGAACCGCTTCCTCACCGGGGTCGAGAACCGGATCCTCGGAACCCACCTCTCCGAGCTTCACACCGGCTATCGCGCCTACTCGCGCGAGCTCCTGCTCACCGTGCCGTTCCTGCGCAACTCCCTCGACTTCAGCTTCGACTCCGAGATGATCATGCAGGCGGTCCACTTCGGCTTCCGGATCACCGAGGTGCCGGCGCGAACCCGCTACTTCTCAGACGCCTCGTCCGTCTCGTTCAAGCCAGCGGTCGTCTACGGCCTGAAGACGCTCTGGGCGGGCGGGCGCTTCCTGCTGCACCGCCGGGGCGTGGCTCACTCGCGGAAGTTCTCGCCGTAGACGGAGTGGCGGCGCAACGATGCGACTGGTGCGGGGCACCGATCGGGGCCGATGCGAAGCGTCGATCCCGCCTGCGGATCTGTCCCGCCTGCGGCTCGGCGACGACCGATCCGGCGCCCACCGACGAGGAGCTCGAGCGCGCGTACTCGGGGTGGTACCGGCCCGCGAGCGGGCGCTTCGCCCGCCCGGGTGACCGTCTGCTCGCGCGCTCGCGCGGCGCGCTCGCCGGCCGCATCGACCGCATCGCGCCGAGCGGTCCCGTACTCGACGTGGGCGCCGGCGACGGGACACTGCTCCGGGCCCTGCGCGGGTGTGGCCGCGAGGCGGTCGGGCTCGAGCGCGAGGCGATCGGCGAGGCGGTTCGCGCCGAAGACGTCCGCGACGTCGACGGGCGCTGGGCGGCGATCGTCTTCTGGCACTCGCTCGAGCACCTGCGAGACGCCGGCGGCGCGCTCGCGCACGCCGCGGGCCTGCTGGACGACCGCGGCCTGATCGTGGTCGCGATGCCGAATGCGGCGAGCCTTCAGGCGAGGGCCTTCGGCGAGCGCTGGCTGGCGCTCGACCTCCCGCGCCACCTGGTGCACGTGCCCGCGCCGGCGGTGATCTCGCGCCTCGAGCAGCTCGGGCTGCGAATCGAGCGCGTCAGCTTCGCGCGCGGCGGCCAGGTGGTGTTCGGGTGGCTTCACGGGCTGGTCGGCCTGCTCCCGGGGCGCCCGGACCTCTACGACGCCCTGCGCCGCCCGGAGGCCCGTCGCCGGCCCCTCTCGGCGACTGGACGGATGGCGACGCTGCTCGCCGGCGTCGTCCTCGCGCCGGTCGCGGCAGCGGCGAGCGCGGTGGAGATCGCGGCCCGGCGCGGCGGCAGCGTCTACGTCGAGGCGCGCCGCCCGTGACGACCGCGACGCGATCCGCGACGGCGGACGACGCGGTCGAAGCCGGTGACACGCTCGCGCGGTTACGGGCATTCATCGCGCGCCACGCGCTCGCCGAGATCGTCCTCCTCGGGGCGCTGATCCGCTTCGGCACGCTGACGACACAGGGGTTCTGGCTCGACGAGCAGGTGACGATCAGCATCATCCAGCGCGGCCCGACCGATCTCCTCTCGACCGTGCAGGCGGGGGAGTCGAACCCGGCGCTCTACTACCTGCTCGCCGGAGGCTGGGAGCGCGTGTTCGGCGCCCGCGAGTTCGGCCTGCGCTCGCTGTCCGCGCTCGCGGGGACCCTGGCGATTCCGGCGATCTACGTCGCCGCGGCCAGCCTCGCGACCCGGCGCGCGGCGCTGATCGCCGCCGCCCTCACCGCCGCGAGCCCGATGCTCGTCTGGTACTCGCAGGAGGCGCGCAATTACGAGCTCCTCGTCCTGTTCTCCGCGCTCACCTTCATGTGCTTCGCGAAGGCGCTCGAGCCGCGCGGCGAGCGATGGCTCTGGGCCTGGGCGCTCAGCTCGGCGCTCGCCCTGGGAACCCACTACTTCGCGATCTTCCCGATCGCCGCCGAGGCGGCTTGGCTGCTCGCCCGCCGGCCCGGCCGCAGGCTCGACACGGCGCTGCCGATCGCGGTCGTGGCGGCGGTCGAGCTGGCGCTGCTCCCACTGATCGCGAGCCAGCGCGGGCACGGCGACTGGATCGACAACTACGACCTCGGCGGCCGCCTCTGGCAGGTCCCGCAGCACCTCCTCGCCGGACTCGAGGTGCCCTGGCCGGCGCTGCCGCCGATCCTGATCGCGCTCGCGGCGGCCGCTGCTGCCTACGGGATGCTGCGCGCGACCGGGCGCGAGCGGCGGGCGATCGTGATCGCCGGGAGCATCGCCATCGGCGCCTTCGCCGTCCTCGTCGTGGCTGCACTGGGGGGCAGCGACTACATCCTCAGCCGCAACCTGCTGGGGCTCTGGCCGCCGCTCGCGGTGGGCCTGGGCGCGGCGCTCGGAGCCGCGGGCGCGCGGGCCCTCGGGCTCGCGGCGGCGGGAGTGCTATGCGCGGCGGGGGTGGCGCTCGTCCTCTGGACGGCGTTCACGCCGGCGGCCCAGCGGCCCGATTACGAGCCGCTTGCGGCGGAGCTCGCCGAGGACGGCGTGCCACGGATGATCGTCTCGCAGACGAGCTTCAGCTCCCCGCTCCTCCTCTACCTCGACGGGCTCCGCATGGCGACGGACGCTGATCTCACCACCACCGAGCTGGTCGTGGTCGAGCCGGCGCCGACCAGCGATTACGCGATCGGGGTCTGCTGGTGGATCGCGACGTGCGGCAACGTCGACGTCGAGCCCCCACCCCCGTTCGAGGTCCCGCCGGGCTTCACCGCTGAGCGCAGCGGCTCGGCGGGCTCGTTCGAATATCGCGTCTACACGGCGCCGGAGCCGACCGCGATCGAGCGCCCGCTGGAGCTGTTCACGCCGCGGGTCTTCGCGCAGGCGCCCTCCGGCGGCTAGGTGGAGCCCGCGCCGGCGTAGATCCGGATCGCGCCGGCGTCGTAGGCAGCGGCGCGATCTTCGAGACAGCGCGCCGTGGACCTCTCGGCCGCATCGAGCCGAGCGACGTAGGCGGCGTAGTCAGGCGGGGCATCGGGCGAGGCGGTCGGTGGGGCGCTCGCGTCGACCACGACCCAGCCGTCGCCCGTCGCCTCGGCGACCGTGTCGCAGCTCGTGCCTGGCTCGAGCAGCGACAGCGGGTGCGTGAGCCGGTCGCCCGCCAACGTGCCGACCACCCGCGCCTGGAGGGCGACCGCGGCATCGCCGTCCCCGTAGCCCGGTTGGCCGACGAGCCAGGCGGCCAGCGGCGGGCTCGAGCGCTGCGCCGCGGAGCGCTCGACGTAGCCGGATGCCGCGATCGCGAGAATCGCCGCGAGCGCGATCCCGCCGCCGAGCGCCACAAGCGGACGCATGAAGCGCGGTCCGCCGAGCTGCGGCCCCATTCGCGTCACCGCCAGTGCCACGGCCGCTCCCACGACGGCGCCGCCGAGCGGGACGAGGACCGACGGCAGCACCGGGTCGACGTCCAGGGGCAGCCTCGGCTCGAAATCCGTCACGAGACCCAGCCGTGCGTCGCCGACCAGGTTCGCGACCAACGCCGCGACGAGCAGGAGCAGCGAGATCCGCGCGCCGCGCGTGCGCCCGGACGCCGCGAGCGCCAGCGCGAGGGCCCCGCAGGCGATCCCCGGGAGGAGGTAGCGCGTCGCTCCCACCTGAAGCCCGTCATAAAACGGCTCGTTCGGGAAGGCCGTGTACGGGGCGGCCGCCCAGATCAGGATCGAGGCTGCCGTCGCCGCCGAGGCGAGCGCCACGCGCCGCGCGCGAACCAGGAGCCAGACGCAGCATCCGCCACCGAGCAGCGCCAGCGCCCCCCACAGGAACCGCGCGTAGTCGCCGAGTCGCCCGTCGATCGAGCTCGGGTGCGAGATCAACCGCTCGTTGCCGAGCTCGAACACGGGCGGGATCGGGTCACCCCACGGGCCCGAGTCGAACGGCCACAGCGGCCAGCCGTGGAGGGCGAGGTTGCGTGCGTACCAGAGGCCGCCGATCACGACCGCGCCTCCGAGCGCGATCGCAAGCGGAGCGAGGAGGCGCCGCAGGATCGCGCGGTGGTAGGAGAGCGCCGCGATGAGACAGGCGGCGGCGAGCGGCGCCGTCGTCGTCTTCGTGCCGAGCGCGAGCCCCGCGGCGAGGATCGCCGCCGCCAGAAGCGCCGGCGACCGGATCGACGCGGCGCACAGCGCAGCGCAACACGCGAGCCACGCGAGCGCGGGGAGGTCGGTCGTGAACGTGTTGAGCTGGCTGATGAGGAGCGGGCTGGAGGCGAGGGCCGCGGCCCCGACCGCCGCGACCGGCCGGTCGAGGGCGAGGCTCCTGAGACCCACCCATGCCGAGAGCGCGAGGACGCCGAGCATCGCCGGATTCCAGAGGCTGATGGGAACGAAGCTGCGGGTGATCCCCGCCGCCCAGCTCGCGACGAGCTCGCTGGCGAGGGGATAGGCCTCGAGCGGCGCATCCGTGGTCACCGCGTGGCGGGCGGGCGCATCGCCGTGCTGAACCCACGCGACGATCACAGGGACGTGGTAAGAGAGGCCGTCGCCGACCAGCGCCGGCGCGTGAAGGACCCAAGCCGCAAGCGCGAGGAGCGCCCCGGCGGCGGCGAGGGCCAGCGCCCGCCCGGCAAGTCCCACCCTCGTCCACTGCTCGGCGAGCTCCGTGCGCAGCGGGCGGGCCGGAACCGGCAGCGAGGCCCTGGCGCCGAGCCAGGTCGCGGCGGCGGCCAGCGACAGCGCCACCGGGCTCGAGCCGAGGTCGACGAGGCCGAGCAGTAGGACGCAGACGGCGGCGAGCGAGGCCGCGAGCGGGACGGCCGCGACGACCCGCACGAGTCCGATGCCGCCGAGCGCGCCAGCCGCCCGCAAACTCGCCGCGAACAGCGCGACGGCGGATGCGACAGCGAGCCCGTGGTGGATCAGCGGGTCCAAGTCGGGGCCCTCCTGCCGGTCCCCCGGCCGCGGGTACACTGCGCGCCGATGCCGACCCTGAGCGGGCGACGCGCCTCGAGGCAGCAGCTCGCGGGGCTCGGCGCCGGCGCCCTCTCCTCGACCTGGGTCCTGGGCCTAATCGTCTTCATCCTCACGTGGGGCGGGGGGACGGTCCCGCCGTACCCGTGGAGCCTCGACGTGTCGACCTACGCCGGGCTCTCGATTGCGACGCAGCACGGGCTCGACTTCGGCGGCGACATCGTCTTCACCTACGGCCCGCTCGGCTTCCTGAAGACGGGCCTCGTCTTCTACCCGTGGCTCGCCCGCCTCGCGGCCCTCTACGCGATTCTCCTTCACCTCTGCCTCTCGCTGACGTTGGTCTACGCCGCGCGCCGTACCTTTCCGCTTTTAGTCGCGGTCGCCGCGGCGCTTGTCGCCGCCGTGCTGATTCGGGGCGACGTGGCCGCGGAGGCCGTCCGCGCCGACGCTGCGGTCGTGGTCCTGGCGTTCATCTGGTGCGTGATCGCGCTCAGCAGTCGCTCTCCGGCCTGGCCGCGGCGGCTGGTGATTATCGCCGGAGGGCCGGTGGCCGCGATCGAGATCCTCGCGAAGCTGAACATCGGCTTGATCGTCCTGGCGTTGGTCGCGGTGACCGCGCTCGTCCTCGAGGAGGAGCGCCGTCGCAACCTGACGATCCTCGCCTGCGGGTTCGGCGCGACGCTCGCCGGGCTTTGGTTCGCGACGGGCCAGGGCATCGGCGACATCGGCCCCTACGTCCGCGGCAGCGTCCAGATCATCTCCTCGTACTCGACGGGCGCGCGCCTGGAGTACGGGACGCGCGACTACGACTACGTCGTCGGGCCGGCGGTGGTCCTGATCGTCGCCGGCCTCGCGTGGGTCTCGACGCGATCACTCGCCACCGGCCGGCGCGCGGCGATCCTGGCGATGCTCGCGCTCGTCGGCCTCACCTCGCTGAAGTCGGGCCTCATCTCGCACGAGGCCTTCCACATGGCGACCTTCTACGCCACCATGCTCGGCGCCGCGCTCGCCTTCGAGCTCCCGGCGCGCCTGGGAATGCGGGTCGCGGGAGCCGCCGCCGTCGCGGTGATCGCGGCCGCCGGATTCACGACGTCCTTCGACGGTTACCCGCTCACGGACCCGGTCGAGAACATCCGCAACGGCGGCTCGACGGTTCTCGACGTCGTCGTCCCGGGGCGGCTCGAGGACGAGATCGCCGACGCCCGGGCCTTGCTCGTGTCCGCCTACGGCCTCGACGACGAGTCGCTCGCGCTCCTGCGGCACCAGCGGGTGCACGTCGAGCCCTCCGAGGTGACGGCGGCGTGGGCGTACGAGCTCGACTGGTCCCCGCTTCCGATCTATCAGTCCTACGTGGCGAGCTGGCAGCCGTCGCTCGATCGGCGAAACGCGGAGGCGATGGCATCCGATGACGGTCCGCAGCGGATCCTCCGGCAGAGCTCGAACCCGCTCGGCCGCTACCCCGGCTTCGACTCTCCCGAGGCGACCATCGAGATGCTCTGCCACTTCACCCCGCTGCGCACGACCGAGGCCTGGCAGGTGCTGGGGCGGGTGCCGGACCGCTGCGGCGAGGCGCGCCCGATCGGAAGCACGGCGGCGGCCTACGGCGAGCCGATCCCGGTGCCACGGGCCGGCCCCGGGGAGGTCGTGTTCGCCCGCGTCCACGGCGTCCAGGTCTCGGGCCTCGAGCGGCTCAGGGCGCTCCTTTACCGAGCCGACGGCCGCCGCGTCGCCTTTGACGACGGCAGCAACTTCGTGTTCGTCCCGGGCACCGCGGCGGACGGTCTGCTCGTGCGCGCGCCGAAGCGGGCGGACTTCCCTGGCGCCTACGCGCTCGCCCCGGAGAGCGAGACGATCACCTTCATCGACGAGAGTGGGGGCGGCGGCGAGATCACTGTTGAGTTCTACGCGATGCCCGTGCGGCCCGAGGCCGCCGGCGGGTCGGCCGCGCATGGGATCATCGCCGGGTGATCGAGGGCGCCGCCTTCTACTGCGTCTCGAGCGGCGAGTACTTCCCGGGGGCGGTCGGGTTGATCAACTCGCTCCGGCTCGCGGGCCACACCGAGCCGATCCTGCTGCTCGACTGCGGCCTCAACGAACGGCAGCGCGCGGCGGTCGCCGGCGAGGTCACCGTGGTGCCCGCCCCGCCGGGATCCCAGCCGTTCAGGCTCAAGCCCCACCTGCCGCTCTCGCGCCCGGCCGAGGTGACTGTCCTGATCGACACCGACGTCGTGGTCACGCGCTCGCTCGCGCCGCTGATCGAGCGCGCCGCAGCCGGCGCGGTGGTGGCCTTCCGCGACCACGCCGAGCGGTTCGTGCCCGAGTGGGGCGATCTGCTCGGGCTCGGTGACCTCCGGCCCGCCCCGTACCTGTGCTCCGCGGTGGTCGCGCTCGCTCGCGAGCCGGGGGCGGGCGTGCTGGAGGCGGTCGCCGACCGCGACTCGATCGTCGACTACGACCGCTCCTACTTCGGCCGCCACGACGATGACTACCCCCTCCTCTACGCCGATCAGGACGTCCTCAACGCGGTGCTCGCCGGCCGAGTCGACCCCGGCAGCGTGGTGGCACTCGAGCACAGGCTGGCGCCGATGCCGCCCTTCGAGGGCCTTCGGCTGATCGACGCGACGGCGCTGCGGTGCGCTTTCGACGACGGCACCGAGCCATACGTCGTGCACCACTCGCTGTCGCCGAAGCCGTGGATGCAGCGGACCCCGGGCGGCGTCTACACCGCGCTCCTGCGCCGCCTCGTCCTCGGCCCCGACCTCCCGGTCCGCCTGCCGGCGAGCGAGGTCCCGTCGCCGCTGCGCCGCGGTGGGCGGCTCGCGGGCCTGCGGCGCCGACTCGGTGCCCGGCGGGTCCCATGGGCGGGGCCGCGGTGAGCGCGAGCTTTTACTGCGTCGCCGACGACCGCTACTTCCTCGGCGCCGTCGGTCTCGTCAACTCGCTGCGGCTCGTCGGCCATACGGAGCCGATCCACCTCCTCGACTGCGGACTCAGCGACCCGCACCGGGCGCGGCTCGAGCCGCACGTGGAGCTCGGCGAGGCACCCGCCGACGCGCCGCCGTGGTTGCTCAAGACCGTCCTGCCGCTATCACGCCCGGCGCCGGTGGCACTCCTCCTCGACGTCGACATGCTCGTCACGCGCAGCCTCCGCGAGCTGATCGACCGCGCCGCCGACCGACGGGTCGTCGCCTTCCGCAACCCGCTCGACCGCTTCGACCCGGAATGGGGCGAGCTCCTCGACCTGGGTCCGACACGTCGGCGCCGCTACATGAGCTCGGGCGCGATCGCGCTCGACGGCGAGCTCGCGCGGGAGCTCCTGGCGCTGATGGCCGACCGTCAGGACCGCGTCGACTTCGACCGCACGCACTGGCGCCGACGCGAGGAGGGCTATCCGTTCACCTATGCCGACCAGGACGTCTTCAACGCGATCCTCGCCACCCGGATCGACCCGGGCCGGGTCGTCGAGCTCGACGAGCGACTCGCGCCGACGCCGCCGTTCGAGGGTCTGCGGCTGGTCGACGAACGCTCCCTGCGCTGCTCCTACGATGATGGCGTCGAGCCCTACCTCGTCCACCACCACACGATCAAGCCATGGCTCGAGCCCACCCACCACGGCATCTACTCGCGCCTGCTCCGGCGACTGCTGGTCGGCGACGACCTCGCGATCACGCTCCCGGCGAGCGAGATCCCGTTGCGCCTGCGCACGGGGCTGCGGGCGCTCGCCGAGCGCAAGCGGATCAACGCGCGCGAGCGGTTCCGGTGGCACGTCCGGGAGCCGATCTCCCACCGGATCGCGTCGAGGCGGCGGTGAGCGCGAGCTTCTACTGCATCGCGGACTCGCGCTACTTCCTCGGCGCCGTCGGCCTCGTCAACTCACTGCGCCTCGTCGGCCACACCGAGCCGATCGTGCTGCTCGACTGCGGGCTCACGCCCGAGCAGCGCGCGCTGCTCGAGCCCGAGACGACGATCGTCCCGGCGCCCGCCGAGGCGCCGCCGACGATGCTGAAGACGATCGCGCCCCTCGCGCGCCCGGACGAGGTGATGGTGCTGATCGATACCGACATGATCGTCACGCGGCGCCTCGATGAGCCGATCGGTGCGGCCCGCGCCGGCAAGGCGGCCGCATTCCGCAACGACATCGAGCGGTTCGTTGCCGAGTGGGGCGAGCTTCTCGGGCTCGGGCGCCTCGAGCGCCGCCCTTACCTCAGCTTCGGGATGCTCGCGATCGGCGGCGAGCGCGGCCTCGCGCTCCTGCGCGAGCTCGACGAGCTCCAGCGGCGCGTGGATTTCGACCGCACCTACTGGCGCGAGCGCAGTATCACCGACTACCCGTTCCTCTACGCGGACCAGGACGTCCTCAACGCGCTCCTCGCGGCCCGCTTCGCGCCGGACGACGTCCTCGCGCTCGAGCAGCGCCTGGCGCCGCTGCCGCCGTTCGGCGGCCTCGAGATCGTGAACGAGCGCACCCTCCGCTGCGCCCGCCGCGACGGCACCGAGCCTTACGTCGTCCACCATTGGCTCACGAAGCCGTGGCTCGAGCCGACCCATGACGGCGTCTACTCCCGGCTCCTGCGCCGGCTCCTGGCGGCCGACGACGTGGCGATCAGCGTCCCGCCGAGCGACGTACCCCTGTGGCTTCGGCGCGGCGTCCGCGCGTTCGCCGAGCGCAAGCGGATCAACGCTCGCGAGCGCCTCAGGGCCGGGCGATGAGCGCCGCGTTTTACTGCGTCGCCGACGCGAGCTACTTCCTCGGCGCCGTCGGGCTCGTCAACTCGCTGCGCGTTGTCGGCCACGCCGAGCCGATCATGCTCCTCGACTGCGGGCTCACGGGCGAGCAGCGGGCGCTGCTCGAGCGAGAGGTCGAGATCGTGCCCGGCCCGACGGACGCGGCGCCGCACGTGCTCAAGGCGATCGCGCCGCGGCAGCGCCCGGCCGAGGCCATGGCGCTGATCGACGCGGACATGATCGTCACCCGCCACCTCGGCGGGCTGCTGGACGAGGCGCGCGAGGGACGGGTGATC
>Ga0126307_10000311_pt1 | contig 31437 bp, 29 predicted proteins | sample Plot28_FD_89955 | JGI IMG/M metagenome (GOLD analysis project Ga0126307, IMG submission 89955) | Serpentine soil microbial communities from UC McLaughlin Reserve, CA, USA - Plot28 | ecosystem: Environmental > Terrestrial > Soil > Grasslands | place: USA: UC McLaughlin Reserve, Lake County... | reverse complement strand
GTCCACGGCCGTGCGGTACGAGCCCGTTCGCCCCGCGTCGTCGAAGCTGCGCGGCGGCGTGATCACCGTCCAGGCGACGGCCGTTTCGGCCCGTCGGAGGACGTTCAGCGCGTCTAGGTGCGCCTGCGCCTCCGCCCGGTAGTCGGGGTTGAAGTCGTCGAGATCCATGACGAGCCGCCCGGACGGGGCCTCGAGGGTTCCTGCTCCTCCGACGACGATGAGCCGGTAGACGCGGCCGTCGGCGAGACCCGCCAGGAGGGCGGGGACAATGTTCAGGAGCGCCTGTGGTCGCGAGCGGTCGAACGCCGCACTGACGACAGCGGCGTGGCCGGCTGCGGCTCGAGCGACGCTCTCGGCGTCCGTCGCCTGGACCGAGTCGCGCCCTGCAGCGGTCACGTCGTGCCCGCGCCGGATCGCCTCGTCGGCCACGTGCGATCCGACCGCACCGGTTGCGCCGAGGACGAGGATCTTCATGGTGCGGCGGGTGGGACTCGAACCCACACGGGGCATTGCCCCAATGGCTTTTGAGGCCATCGCGTCTGACCAGATTCCGCCACCGCCGCCCACCCGCAATGATAGGGGTCGTGGCCACGAAGCTCGGCATCCTGACCGGCGGCGGGGACTGCCCCGGCCTGAACGCCGTCATTCGCGCCGTCGCGCGACGCTCGATGGTCCGGGATTACGAGGTCGTCGGCGTCCAGGAGGGTTGGCGCGGCCTCGTCGAGGGCCTGTTCGAGCCGCTCGGGCCGCGCGAGATCTCCGGGCTCCTGCCGCGCGGCGGCACGATCCTCGGAACGACACGTACGAACCCGTACAAGATCGAGGGCGGCGTCGAGGCGGTGCTCGGCTGGTTCCAGGACGAGGAGCTCGACGCGCTCGTCGCCATCGGCGGCGAGGACACACTCGGCGTCGCGGCGCGGCTCCACGCCGAGCACGAATTCCCGGTCGTCGGCGTCCCGAAGACGATCGACAACGACCTGTCCGCGACCGACTACACGTTTGGCTTCGACACTGCAGTTACCGTCGCCACCGAGGCGATCGACCGGCTGCACACGACGGCGGAGTCGCACAACCGCGTGATGGTGGTCGAGGTGATGGGGCGCCACGTCGGTTGGATCGCGGTCATGAGCGGGATCGCCGGTGGGGCGGACATGATCCTGATCCCCGAGCAGCCGGTGACCGTCGAGCGCGCGTGCGAGGAGCTGCGCCACCGGCACCACCGCGGCAAGGACTTCTCCATCGTCGTCGTCAGCGAAGGCTACGAACTGCGCTACGAGTCCGGCGAGACGCGCACCGTGGCGGAGGAAGTACGCGACCAGTTCGGACACGTCCGGCTGGGCGGAGTGGGGGAGGTGCTCGCGCGCGAGATCGAGGAGCGAACGGGGTACGAGACCCGCGTGACGGTCCTCGGCCACGTGCAGCGCGGGGGAACGCCGACGCCGCGAGACCGCGTGCTGGCGACGCGGTACGGGCTGAAAGCCGCAGACCTCGTGCACGAGCGCACGTTCGGGCGCATGGCCGCGCTGCACGGCGACGCGATCGTGGACGTCTCACTGCAGGAGGCGACGGCGGAGCTCAAGATCGTCCCCCGCGAGTGGTACCACGTAGCGAGCGCCTTCTTCGGCTGACCCTTACGCGACGCGTGTCATCACGACGAACTCGTTGTCGTCGCTTCGCACCGTGTCCTCGGCCTCGAAGCCGAGAGCGTGCGCGACCATCCGCGCGCGCTGGTTGAACGCCGCGATGACGACGCGAAAGCGCGAGGGGTTGTAGAGCTCGCCGCCGAAGCGGCACGCCTCGCGTAGGAAGGGCCCCCCGAGCCCGACTCCGGTCACGTCCGGTCGCAGCCCCGCCCCGACGTCGAGCACACCCTCTTCCTCGTCCAGCCCTGGGACGCGAGCATCCTCGCCGAAGCAGCAGAACCCGATGAGCCCGCCCTCCTCGTCGAGGCCTGCGAAGTACGTGTATTCGAGGAGCCGGTCGGCGTCGCCCCCGCCGTCGTACAGCGAGTACGGCCCCGGATACTTCCAGCGCGAGATCGCCTCGGCATCGGCGCGCGTGAGCTCGCGAAAGCTGAAGCCGCGCCCGCTCATGCCGGCAACTCCACCAGCGGGAACGAGCGATGCCGGCGCGGCGGGACGAGGAAATTCTGCCGATGCGTTGTCTTCAGGACCGAGTTGAGCCCCTGCCCGCGCGCGCCCCGCTGGAACGGAAGCCGCGTCCCGTCCGGCAACACGCCGTCCATCGCCATTCGGTTCCGCCTGAAGTCGTCGCTCGTGGGGTTGAAGACCACGAAGTGGACGCCGGCGGCCGGCTCGTCGCTCATCGCGTCGGCCTCGGGCTCGGAGCTCCACGCGAACGGGTTGTCGAGCGTGTTGAAGTCGGCGCGGTGCGGAATCGCGGTCCCCTTCCGATAGAGCGTCCCGTCGCTTCCGCGCGTGTCCTCGAGCAGGCGTGATGTCGTCTGGAGCGAGGCACTGTGTCCGATCATCCCGGTCTTGTGGAACTTGCGCTTCACCTTGTGCACGGAGGCGACCTGGCGAGGGCCCTGTGCGAGTGTCTGGGCGCCAGGCTTGGCCTTCATCCCGGGGTCGAACGTCGTATCGACGCGGTCACGGAAGTCGAACGTCAGGTACCAGGCCTCGAGATCTTCGAAGATGTGCGAGAGCGCCATGTGCGTGCCGCCGTCGAAGTACCCGCCCTTGCCGTTCGTGTAGCCAAGCGTCTCGAGGTTCGCGATACGCGTCGGGCCGAGACCGGCCTTCTGCGTCGACGTGAAGCCGAGGAAAAGCTCCGACGTGTGCGGGACAAGGTCTGCCCCGGGGATCCCGGCAGCGACGGCCATTCGCTTCGGCAGGCTCATCCCTCCTTCGAAGCCGCCGCCGGCGAACCCGGCCCGGACGCTCGTCGGCTCGAGGAAGCCGAGCGCCAGCAGCTTCTTGCCGGCATCCACGACTGCCTCGTTGTCGTCGCTGCGTACCAGGAAAGCGACGTCGTTCGCTTCGAGGATCACGTCGCGAGGGTCGCTCGGGAAGCGGATCGAGGGCGTGAGCGCCTTGATCGTCCGGCCTTTCCCGCGTGTCGCGCGCAGGTCGACCGGGATGTGCGCGGCCGCTTGCTTCGGAACGAAGCGGTCGAAGTACGGCAGACCCCATGCGGCGGTTACGCCGATTCCGGCCGGCGTCGGCTCGCGCCCCTCTTCGATCGAATCGAGAACGCGCGCCAGCTCTTTCTGCGCGGAGATGAGCGATGCCTTGTCGCCGTCCACGCGTAGCTTCGCCGTGACGATGCGGTGGTGGAGCGGCGGGACGAGGACCTCGATCCCGTCGTCGGTCACGACGCGGAGACCGTCGAGCACGTGCTGTTCCTTGGGGAAACCCGCGGCCGCCGCGCGCGACGGCGTCTGACCGAGCCGGTCGACGAGCTCGTACAGGGCTCCACCCGCAACGGCGCCGGCCGCTGCGCCGGCCAGCAACTCTCGTCGTGTCAGCCGGGGCATCGGTTACTGCGGCTGGACGAGAACCAGGCTGCGCATCATGTGGCCGAGGTTCTGCACCACGCGCTGGTAGCCGAAGGGCGGGGCCACGTGCTCGCTGAGCGTGTAGAGCGAGCCGTTGCGGCGCCAGGCGTACAGCAGATGCCACTGGTCGGCGTCCCGGTTCACCGTGTACAGCGTCACCCGGTACCCGGCGACGGTGCGCGGCTTCTTCGCGTCCGCGAAGCACGGGATGAAGGTCTTGATCCTCTTGCCGCCGGCCTGCTCGTCGTTGCGGCACTTCGGGATCGTCGTCCGGCCGGGGTACCCACGGAGGTTGACGTGGATCTCGCTGCCCTTCTCGAACCAGATGAAGCCGGCCAGGTAGCTGCGGTCCTTCCCGACCGAGACGCCGGTGCTCCAGCGCCCTCCGATCTGCGCTGTCAGCGGGTCAGGGATCCAAGCGGGGCAGTAGACAGGCGCGTCGATGCGGTTGGCGAGCTTCTGCCATCCTGGGCGCCAGTTGGACGGGCACGACAGCTTGGTCGACTTCGCCTCCGCCTTCGAGCTCGAGTCGACGCTGCCGCAGGCGGATCCCAGCATGAGCAGGAGAAATGCGAGCGCCAGGAGGGACCGCTTCACGCGCAGAGGGTAGCGGTACGCTCCCCGACATGGAAGCGTCGACGACTTCCGCGTACGGGTGCCGCGACATGACCGGAACACTGCGGCGCGTGCTCGTGCGCACGCCGCAGGAGGACGTGAGCTCCTGGCGCGCGTGCGGGTGGCGAGCGGAGCCCGATCCCGCGGGACTGCGCCGTGAGCACGAGGCGCTCTGCGCAGTGCTGGAGGCAGCGGGCGCCGACGTCGTGGTCGCGCCTCCCGCCGAGGGCGGCAATCTGGACGACGTGTACGCCTTCGACCCCGCGCTCGTCCTCGACCGAGGGGTCGTCCTGCTGCGACCGGGGAAGCAGTGCAGGCGCGGGGAGCCGCCCGCACTCGAGCGCGATTTGGCCGCGGCCGACGTTCCCGTGGTGGGCCGCTTGGAGGCTCCGGCCGAGGCGGAGGGCGGCGACCTGATCCGCCTCGACGACGAGACCCTCCTTGCGGGCTACACGTATCGCACGAACGAGGCCGGCGTCCACGGCCTGTCGGGCCTCGGGCCGGGCGTCGTCGCGTTCGACGTTCCACATTTCCACGGCCGCACTGAGATCCTCCACCTGCTCTCGCTCGTCAGCCCTCTCGACTGCGATCTGGCGGTTGCGTTTCTCCCGCTCGTGCCCGCGCGTCTCGTGCAGTTTCTGGAGGAGCGCGGGGTGCGCTTCGTCGAGGTCCCCGAGGAGGAATTCGAGACGATGGGGCCGAACGTCCTCGCGCTGGGGCCGCGGCGGGCGCTGACGCTGGATCGCAACCCCGAGACGCGCCGGCGACTGGAAGCCGCCGGCGTCGACGTCGTCACGTATCAGGGCGACGAGCTCTCCAAAGGCGACGGCGGCGCCACCTGCCTGACGCTTCCGCTGGTGCGCGACTAGATCCGGTACAGCGCGAGCCACGGCCCGGAGAGGTCGCCGCCGGGCCGGACGTAGTACAGCCGCTCGGCCTTGCTCGCGAGGTCCGCGTAGAAGCGGCTCTCCTTCGGGTAGTTCGAACGGGCAGCGAGGACGCGGTCGGCGACGAGCCCGTTGATCAAGACGTAACGGACACGTCGTCGCTCGAGTCGCTGCATGCTGCGGTTCGGGTCGAAGTGGAAGGCCGGCCCAGGCAGCGCGAGCGGCACGACGTCGAAGCCCCGAAGCGGCGCCGTCGAGGACTCGGCTGCGATGGTCGTCCCCGCGGGCAGGTGCGACTCGATCCAGTCGTGGGCGACGACGCGCGTGTCGGCCTTCGTGAGCGCGTCGTCGCGCTGGATCGACCAGACGAGGGGGACGATCAGTAACGCGGCAGTGACGGGAGCGAGCACGCGGAATCGTCCAGCAAGGACGCCGAGCGGCGCCACGAGCGGGAGCACGAAGCGGTCGAAGTGCGATTCCAGCGTGAGCAGGTTGACGAAGTACACGAGGACGAACGAGGCGAGAATGAGGTCGGGCCGGCGGCGCACGACGAGCGCGGCGACCAGGCCTGCGAAGGCGACCACGAGCACCGGCCCCATCCCGCTCCAGAGCCGGTGCAGGTACCCCTCGAGCGAGCTGCCGTCGTGCTCGAAACCGAGCCAGCCCTTGTGGTGGAGGTTCTGCGTGTCCCAGGCGTCGTGGAACGCGGTCCCGGGCTCGACCAGTACGAAGGGGCTGGTCACGAGGAAGGTCGCCGCGCCGAGCAGAACGGCTGTGCCGAGGCGGCGCCACTGCTTCCATCCGGCGACGACGAGCGGGACTATCAGGAGCACCCCGGGCCATTTCGCCCCCATGGCGAGCCCGGCGACGGCGCCGGCGAGCTCTATCCGTCCCGAGACCATCAGCGCGAGCGCCGCGGCCACTCCCAGCGTGAGCGGCACGTCCGTAACCGCCATGTGCGAGTAGACGACGTGCGTGACGTCGACTGCGACGACGGCGGCGCCGATCGCGGCCGCCACCATTCCATACGCGCGCAGGCCAAGCCACCAGGTCGCGGCGACGGCGCCGACGCCGAGCAGCGCGACGAGGATGCGGGCGTCGAGGTATGAGGGCGCTGCGTGCCACGCCTGGAAGGGCGCCATCAGATAGAGGACGAGGCTCGGGTAGTTGAACCAGTGCGGGTTCGGCCCGCCGCCGTGCACCATGTGCCACGCGCGCGGGACGATCACCTGCTCGTCGGGGTTGAGGAGGCCGAAGGGGAGGGCGTGCTCGATGCCGACGAAGCGGAGGGCGGCGGCGAGCACGAGGATGCCGCCGAGCGTCGCCGCGGCGAGGCCGATGCGCCTGTCGCGGATCCTCGGCTTGGTCGTGGGAGCCGGAGCCGGGGGAGCCTCCGGCGCTACGACGCCGGTGCTCACACCTCCGGTGCGGCCTCGCCGACGAGGCCGGACACGTCCGCGGGCTCGACGATCACGGCGTCCACACCTGCGCGCTCGAGCGCGATGACGTCGTCGCGGGAGCGGATCTGCACCTCTGCGATCGCAAGCTTGCCCGCCGGGACGTCCGGGAGCAGGTCGAGCACCTGCTCGAGTGGGTCCTCGTCGTCGTCCTCGGGCGAAAGCAGGACGATCTCCGGATCGACCTCCTCCAGCGCGAGCTGGAGCTCCTCGTCGTCGCGCACGCCGATGACGGGTTCCAGCCCAAGCTGCTCCGCCTCGGCGTTGAGGGCGCGTAGACCCGCGTCGTTGCGCGCGCTCTCGACCCAGAGAAGGCATGCGTCGGCGGCGTCGTCGAGCTCCGCTCCGGCATACAGAACCGGCAAGGTGGTGGCTTCGCGGAGCCCGTCGACGCGGCTGCGGACGACGATCCCTTCGGCGCCGTTTTCCTCGGCCGCTCGCGCCGCGTCGACCCGGTCGACAGGAACGAGAAGCGAAATGCCGTCGCCCTCGGAAATGGCCTGGCTGAGGCGGCGGGGGTGGTTCACGGCGCCACGATGGTATCTCTCATGCCGGCGCCTGATTCGGACGGTCGGTCACGGGACGCGCCGCGGTGACCGCGGGAGGCCCTGATTCGGTGCAGACTCGGCTCAGTTCCGTCCGTGCACATCCGGTAGCGTCAGCCGCGGGTGGCGGGAGGACCTCCACTTCCCCACCCAGGGAGGGGCGTGCGCGGATGTGGGCTGCGGCCGCGGACGTCCGGCCCGGCCACGTGCTCTACAGCCCCAGCTGCTCGAGCATCCGCTCGTCGCTTCGCCAGCGCTCCTTCACCTTGACCTGTAGCTCCAGGTAGATCCGCCGGCCGAGCAGGAGCTCCAGCTCCGGCCGCGCGCGCGAGCCGATCTCCCGAACCATCCGCCCGCCCTTTCCCACGACGATGCCCTTCTGCGAGTCGGTTTCCACGTAGACGATCGCGCGCACGACCTTCTCACCGAGCTCGTCGACCTCCACCGAGATCGCGTGCGGCACTTCCTCGCGCGTGAGCTCGAGGGCCTTCTCGCGCACGATCTCCGCCACCTGCACCTCGACCGGCAGGTCACTGCGCTGATCCGTCGGGAAGTACGCAGGCCCGTCCGGAAGCAGCTCCACGAGCTCGTCGCGCAGCTCGGCGACGCCGGAGCCCGTCCGCGCGCTCACGGGATGCAGCGCGTGGAAGTCACCGAGCCTCGAGGCTGCCTCGATTTGAGCTGCGATATCCCCGGGCTTCATCCGGTCGACCTTGTTCAGCACGATCACGACCGGCACGCCAAGACCGAACAGCCGCTCTGCCACGAAGCGGTCGCCTCCGCCGATGCGCTCCCGCGCGTCGAGCACGAGCACGGCGGCGTCGACGTCGTCCAGCGACTGGTCGACCGTCCGCTGCATGTGCTCGGTCAGCGGATCGAGCGGCCGCTGGAACCCCGGGAGGTCGACGAGGACGAGCTGGTGTTCATCCCCGTTCACGATCCCGCGGATCCGGCGCCTCGTCGTTTGCGGCTTGTCCGAGACGATGGCGACCTTGCCTCCGCACAGCGCGTTCACGAGGGTTGACTTACCCACGTTGGGCCGTCCTGCGACGCCGACGAAGCCGCTCTTCACGCGGCCGCTTGGAACAGGACGAGCGTGACGAGCGCTCCGAGTGCGGAGCCGTACGCGACCTCGACCGTCGAATGGACGCCGGACTCGACGCGCGTCTGCGCGACGAGCAGCGCCATGATCAACGCGAGAGAGGAGACGAGAAACTGGTGACTCGAATCCTTCAGGACGAGCGTGATCGCCATCCAGCCTGCGAAGGCCAGCGCCGCATGGCCGGACGGGAGGCCCCCCCGTAGCGGTGTGCCGCGACCCGTGACGGCCTTCGTCACGATCACGGCGAGCACGACGACCACGAGCGCGATCAGCGTCAGCTCCGCGGGAGCATTCGCGAGCCTGTGCAGCAGCCTCTCGCTGCGGTGGGCAATCGCTTCGGAGAAGACCAGATAGCCGATGACGATCGCATTCACGGCCGAGATCAGCACCGCCCCGGCGGCGATGTCCTTGGCGAGCTTGGCCAGCGGGTCGAACGAGGTCGTAGCCACGTCGATCGCGCTCTCGATCGCGGTGTTCAGCATCTCCGCGACGAGGACGAACGTGATCGAGAGGAGGAGCGCGATCAGCTCGAGTCTGGACACGCCGATGACGATCGCTGCGATCAAGACGGCGGCCGCAATCGCGACGTGGATGCGCATGTTTCGGTGCGTCCGCAGCGCGTGCACCACGCCCTGGAAGGCGTAGTTGAACGTCTCGAGGATCGTCGGCGTCGTCCGGCGCGGAGGCGGCGGCGCCTCGACGGGCGGCGGTGGTCGCTCCTTGACGGGCGCGCTCAAGCGAAGCCTCCGTAGGAGCGCTCGCGCTCTTCCATCGCGGGCCCGTGCTCGTATCCGAGCAGGTGCAGGAGCCCGTGGACGAGCGGCTCGCGCCATTCGGCACCGACGACCTGAGGACAGAGAACGGTGTCGCCGAGCTGCCGGGGGACACCTGCCGGTACATGTTCCCGGCCGTCCAGCGGGAACGCGAGCACATCCGTCGCCTCGTCGATTCCGAGATGCTCGCTCTTCAAGCGCCGGATCTCGTCGGGCCCGACGAAGGAGATGCCGAGCTCGCCGTCTTCGATGCCCTCCGCTGCGAGGACGGAGCGGGCGAGGTCCTCGGCGGCCGCCTCCTCGACAGCGATCCCGCTTCGGTTCGCCAGCTCGATCGCCACCGTCATCGCCGGCGCTGCGTTCCGGTCTCCTCCGAGTGCCGCTTGTACGCCTCGACGATGCGCTGGACGAGCTTGTGCCGCACCACGTCCTCGTGCGTGAACTGCACGAAAGCGATGCCGTCGATCGAGCCGAGCACGTCCTGCACCTGGATGAGGCCCGAAGCCTGCTCACGCGGCAGGTCGATCTGCGTAACGTCGCCCGTCACGACGACCTTCGACCCGAAGCCGAGCCGAGTGAGGAACATCTGCATCTGCTCCGGGCTCGTGTTCTGCGCTTCGTCCAGGATGATGAACGAGTCATTCAGTGTCCGGCCGCGCATGAAGGCGAGCGGCGCGACCTCGATCGTTCCGCGTTCCATGTACGCGTTCAGCCGGTCGGCCTCCAGCATGTCGTAGAGCGCGTCGAACAGGGGGCGGAGGTATGGATCGACCTTGGCGAGCATGTCTCCGGGAAGGAAGCCCAGACGCTCCCCGGCCTCGACAGCGGGCCGCGTCAGAATGATCCGTCCGACCTGCCGCTCCGAAAGCGCTGCGACGGCGAGCGCCATCGCCAGGTACGTCTTGCCCGTCCCCGCCGGGCCGATCGCGAACGTGACCGTGTGCTCGCGGATCGCGTCCACGTAGCGCTTCTGCGTCACCGTCTTCGGAGCGATCTTCTTCCCGCGGTGCCGCCAGACGACGTCCTCGAACACCTCGCGAATGTCGCCCGCCTGGTCGAGCGCGCGCACCACTGCTCCGACTGTGTCCGGCCCGATCTCGTGGCCGCCCTCGACCAGCTCGACTAACTCGTCCACGACGGCTCGGGCCTCCGTGACCTCGTTCTCGTGGCCCTCGAGGGTCAGCACGTTGCCGCGCAGGCGGATCGTGCAGTGCAGGCGCTCGCGCAGCGCCTCGAGGACGCCGTCTCCGACGCCCGCGAGCTCCGCCGCGACCTCGTTGGAGACCGGGAGTGTTTCTTCCACCGCGCTCAGTCTAGGGAAGGGCCTGGATCCAACGATGGCCGGGATGAACGAGCTCGAGCGTCTTCCGGAGCCACCGTCGCCGTCCCTCCGAAAGCCGCGTGATCGCCAGCACGAAGTCGTGCTCGTCCTTGCCGGCAGCGTGCCGCGCCTTGTACAGGAGCTGCACTTCGGGAATGACGATCGGGACGCCGTCCGGCGAGCGCTCCGCCAGCTGGCGAACGTGCAACCTGATGCGCGGGTCGCGGCGGGAGATCCAGATCCCGTCGTCGGCCTCGTTCAGGAAGAACTGGCGCTCCTCGTAGTTCGGCTCCCACGGCTCGGGGTAGCCGCTGCCGGGCGGGCGGAAGAGGACCTGGTGGATAGGAAGGTCGAGATGCTCCTCGGCCTCCCAGCGATTCCAGCCTCCTATCGACTTGTACGCGTCCCAGTCCGTGTACAGCGAGTGAAGCGCGCTCTGGTGATGGCGGAAGACGCCGATCTCCAGGTCCTCGTGCTCGCGCGTCACCTCGCCGACGAACAGGTCGATCGCCCAGCCGCCGCAGACGAACCACGGATGTGGATAGTCGTCGAGCTCCGCGAGCGCCGGAGCGATCTGCTCGAAGCCGCTCAGGCCAGCTTCTCGCGGACGAGTTGGCTGACCGCCGAGCCGTCCGCGCGTCCCGCGACCTGCGGCATCACGTCGGCCATGACGCGGCCAATGTCCCGCATGCTCGTCGCCCCGACCTCGGCAATCGCGTCGTCGACGATTTCCTCCAGCTCCGCCTCGTCGAGCGGCTCGGGCATGAACTCCGCCAGGATCTCGAGCTCGCCTTCCTCGGCCTCGGCCTGCTCCTCGCGACCGCCCGCGCGGAAGGCGTCGGCGGCCTCGATCCGCCGCTTGCGCTCACGCTGCAGCACCTGCAGCTCCTCGTCGTCGTGCAGCGGCCGCTGCAGCTCCTTCTCGGCCGACCGCAAGGCGGCCAGGATCAGGCGCAGGGCATCGCGGCGTTCGGCGTCGCGCTGTTGCATCGCCTCCTTGAGCTCGTTCTCGATTCGGGAGATGAGCGTCATGGCGACCCGAGTATGTGCCAGTGCAGGTGGAAGACCGTTTGGCCGGCTCGAGGACCAACGTGAACGGCCACGCGATAGTCCTCGAGACCAGCCTTCTCGGCCGTCGCCGCGACGAACTCGAGCATGCGCTTCGCCTCGTCCGCCGGAAACTCGCCGATCTCCTTGAAGCTCGAGATGTGCCGCTCGGGGAGGACGAGCAGGTGCACGTCCGCCTGTGGGTTGATATCGCGGATGGCGACGAAGCCGTCGGCGGCGTGGACGTGATCGCCGTCGGCGTACAGGTTGCAGAAGAGGCAGTCGTCAGGCAGCGAGGATTCCCTCCTCGGTCACGGCGTGCGCCCGAGCACGTACGAGTTCGCCGGGCTGCCCGTTCACGAGCCACGGCGAGTAATCGTCGCCGTACCCGCGACCGGGACGGTCGACGAGGACCAGGTCGTGACGTCCCAGCTTCTCCCGCCAGTGGGCGCGGCAGGCGACCCGCGACGCCTCGCGCACACGCGCGCTCCGCTCCTTCTTCACTTCGGGGGGAACCGTGTCAGCCGCCTCGGTCTGCGTGCCGGGTCGCGGGGAGTAGGGGAACACGTGCACCTTCGTGATTCCGGCGCGTTCGATGACGTCCAGCGTGCGGCCGAATGCTCGCTCGTCCTCCCCCGGAAATCCGACGATGACGTCGCTCGTAACGTTGAAGCCCTCGGCCTCGCCGACCCGGCGCAGGAACGTGTCCGCGCTGTAGCGCCGCCGCATCGTCGCGAGCACGCCGTCGTCTCCGGATTGCAGCGGAACGTGCAGGTGGCGTGAGACGGCCGGCGTGTCCCGAATAGCGGCAATCAGTTCGGGACCGACGTGGTTGACCTCGATCGAGGACAGGCGCAGCCGTGCAACACCCGCCAGGTTGCCCGCCTCACTGATGAGCCGCGCAAGGGTGTAGCCGGCAGCGCGGTCGCGGTAGCAGCCGAGGTTGATGCCGGTGAGAACGATCTCGCGATGCCCCTGCGCCACCCGGCGCCGAATTTCTCCCAGCACTGCGGCCGCCGGCCGGCTGCGCGACTCGCCGCGCACGAGCGGAACGACGCAGAACGAGCAGGAGAAGCTGCAGCCGTCCTGCACCTTGACGAAGGCGCGCACACGATCGATGCGGGCGTCCGCCTGGACGCAGCCGATCGGCCCGACCGCGTCCGCCACGAGATCGGGCGTCGCTTCGCTGCGGCCTCGCACGACGGTGACGTGCGAGGGCAGGCCTGCGAAACCCTGGGCGTCGAGGTTCGCCCCGCAGCCCGTCACGAACACGCGCGCGTGTGAGCGTGCAGCCCGGGCGGCCGCGCGGCGCGACTTCCGCACCGCCTCGTGGGTGACGCAGCACGCGTTCACGATGGCGACGTCGGCTGCCAGGTCGGTTTCCGCATGCCCGTCCCGGAGCAGGCGCTCGCGGATCTCCTGCGCATCGGAATAGGAGACCTTGCAGCCCAGGAAACGCACCGAGAACGAGGCCACGGGGAGAGGAACTCTACTCGGGGCGGCTCCACACGTCCGCTGCCCAGCCATCGAGCTCCCGACGGTCAGCGTGGGCGTAGCGCGCGACGCGAGGATGCTCGGTCGCGAGATATCCCGAGGTGACGAGCCGGGCCGCGTCGAGGCGCTCCGCAACGTTCTCGATCGCAGTCGCCGAGATGTTGGCCACGGCGACGTCCGCGGGCGGCAGGGGGTCCTCCAGCGCCTCGGCGAGGAGCAGCTCGACGGTGACCGCATTCTCCTTTGCGTTCGTCGCCGCGGCCTCGAGCGTCACCGAGTCGTGGTCGAGCGCGGTCACCGGTGCGAAGCCGAGCTTCCGGCCGGCAATGGCGAGGACGCCCGAGCCGCATCCGACGTCGAGCAGGCTGCGTCCTTCCGATACAAGGTCGACCAGGGCCTGGAGGCAGAGCTGCGTCGTCGGGTGCGCGCCCGTCCCGAAGGCGCGGCCGGGGTCGATGACGACCACGACGGAGTCTCCAGGCGGCTCCAGCCACGGCGGCCCGACCCAGAGCGGGCCGACGCGCACGGCACGATGGAACTCCCGCCAGCGGTGCTGCCAGTCCTCCGGCACCTCGGACCACGAGTACTCGCCGAAGGCGCGCCACAGTCGCGTGGCTCCCACCGCGTCCGTGTAGGCGGCGAGCTCCAGAACGCCGGGGCGGTCGGCCTCCTCGAAGCCATCCGGGAAGAGCTCCAGCATCGCCGCCCGCGCTTCTTCCGCCCGCTCGGCGGGCACGGTGACGGAGACGCGGCGCAGCGCGCTCAGCGGAAGGCGCTCTTCAGCTTGGCGAAAAAGCTCTCTTCGACCTCGTAGGTCCCCGCGTCGCTGCGGCTCTCGAACTCCTGAAGCAGGCGTTTTCCGTCCTCGTCCAGCTGCCGCGGGATGAGGACGTTGACGAGGATCCGGTGCTCGCCCCGGCCGAAGCCTTGCAGGACCGGCATACCCCGTCCTTTCAGGACGCGAATCTCGCCCGGTTGCGTCCCCGGCGCGAACTCGACCTCGGTCTCGCCGTCGATGGTCGGAACCGTGATGCGCGCGCCCAACGCCGCCTGCGTCATGGTCAGGTCGATGGTCGAGAAGAGATCGTTGCCCTCGCGTGCGAAGCGGGGATCCGGCCGCACGCGCACGAGGACGTAGATGTCACCGGCGCGACCGCCGAGCGAGCCGACATGGCCCTCGCCGGAGAGGCGGATGCGCTGGCCGTCATGAATGCCGGCCGGGATGTCGACGTCGATCGTCCGCGTCTCGACCTGCTGCCCCTTTCCGCCGCATGCCGAGCACGGTGTCTCGACGATCTGTCCGCGTCCTCCGCAAGCGGGGCAGGTGGTCGAACGGACGAGCTCGCCGAAGACGGTGCGCGACACGTGCTGGACGGCACCGGCCCCCGCGCACGCGGGGCAGGTCGAGGGCTCCGTTCCCGGCTCAGCGCCGCTTCCGTGGCAGGCGGCGCAGGCTGTCGCAACCTGGAAAGAGATCTCCCTCGCCGCGCCTCGAGCGGCGTCGGCGAGCTCGATCTCGACCTCCGCCGCGATGTCGCCTCCGCGCGTGCGTCGGCGGCCCCCGGCGGCGCCGAAAAGATCGTCGCCGAAGAAGGCGGCAAACAGGTCCGAGAGGTTCCCGAAATCGAAGTGACCCGGCTGGAAGCCGCCGCGCCTCAGTCCCGCGTGCCCGTACTGGTCGTACAGGCTCCTGGTCTCGCTCTTCGAAAGTACCTCGTAGGCCTCGACCACCTCCTTGAAGCGCCGCTCCGCGTCCGGCTCCTGCGAGACGTCGGGATGCAGCTCGCGGGCGAGCCGCCGGAAGGCGCTCTTGATCTCGCGGTCGTCCGCGCTTCGCGAGAGGCCGAGGACGTCGTAGTAGTCGCGCTCGGTCGTCGCCATCGTTCCAAGCGTAGCGCTGCGGGAAGCCGTGATCCGGCACGCGGCGCTACTCGTCGGAGTAGATCTCGCCGACGAAGCGCGAGAGCGCAAATGCGGCGCCGCGGACCGACTGGATCGCAGTCCGGTAGTCCATCCGTAGCGGGCCGAGCAGGCTCACCGTTCCGAGCATGCGGCTCGGAACGCCGTACGAGGCACCGACGAGAGCGACGTCGTGGAGGGCCGCCGCCTCGAGCTCTTCACCGACGCGAACGAACGGCCGGTTCGGGACGAGCTCCTGGGTGAGGAGCTCGACGAGCCTAGCCCGCTGCTCGAGCAGCGCCAGCACGTGCCGAAGGGCGGTGAGCTCGTCGGCGCGGACGTCATCGAGCAGCCCCGCCGCGCCGCCGACGAACAGTCGGTCGGAGCCGGACAGGAGCTCTGTGAACGCGGGTGCGATCGCCTGCATGAATTCGCGCTCACGGACACCGAAGCCGGGATCGCCGAGGCGGTCGCGAAGCATGCGACTACCCAGGCGTACCCCTGCGATCCGTTCGTTCAGGTACTCGCGCGCCCAGGCGGCGATTCCCGGATCGACGGGCTCGTCGAAGTCGAACATCCGCTTGGTGACGCCGCCGGTCGACGCGATCACGACGACCATCACGACCTCGGGTTGCAGCAGGAGCACTTCCGCGTGTCGGACCGTTGTCGCCTCGAGCGGCGGACCGGACACGAGCGCGAGCAGTCGCGTCGCACTCGCGAGCTTCTCTGTCGTCGACTGCAGCGCGAGGTCGATCTCAGTGCGCTGCTGCGAAAGCTCGAGGTCGAAGTCGCGCGGATGTGACTCCGTCCGCTCCAGCGCGTCCGCCGCGAAGAATCGGTAGCCACGCTCGGTCGGGACGCGTCCCGCCGAAGTGTGCGGATGGGTTAGGAGGCCTTGCGACTCGAGCTCGGCCAGCTCGTTGCGCACGGTGGAAGCGGACACGGACATCGACCAGCGCTGGACCAGGCTCTTCGAGCCGACGGGCACGCCGGTGGTCACGTATTCCTGAACGACGCGGCGCAGGATCTCTTGCTGGCGCGGTGTCAGTCGTACGGATTCAGACCCCATTTGCAGGAATTTTACGCCATGAGCTCCGCGGTTACGCTCCCACCCAAATGGCGGCCGCGCGTCGTCAGCGCGAGGGCCTGCGACCCGTTGACGCCCGTTCGCCGCAGGAGCCCGAGCCGTTCGAGTCGAGCCAGCGCCTCCTCGTCGATCGCCGAGGCGACCGTCTCCAGCAGGAGCGGATCGTCCAGGCGCAGGCCGAGCATCAGCCGCTCGCGTGAGCGCACCTCGTCCGGCAATGCCTCCACGTCCCTGGACGGTGTGGTCGCGCGGCCGAGGGCCGCGACGTACTCGGCGAGCCGTGGCGTGTTGCGGCGGCGTTCGCTCTCGATTGTCGAAACCGCGCCGAGGCCGATTCCAAGATAGTCCCGTCCGAGCCAGTAGCCGAGGTTGTGCCGGGCCCGCAGATCGCGTCCTCCAGCCCGCTCGCCCTGGAGGCAGAAGTTCGCGGTCTCGTACCAGCGATAGCCGGCCGCCGTCAGCCTCTCTACCACGTGCTCGAAGTACGTCTCCATCGATTCGGCCTGACGCGAGAGCTCGGCGCCGTGCGCATGCGTGAATCGGGTCCCGGGTTTCGCCTCGAGCTCGTAGCACGAGAGGTGTTCGGGGCCGAGTGCCAGCGCCTCGCTCAGGTCGCGCTGGAGATCGGCGGGGCTCTGGCCGGGAATCCCGTACAGGAGGTCGAGCGAGATGTTGTCAAATTTGGCATCACGCACACGATAGAACGCACGTCGGACGACATCCGGCCCGGCGCGACGCTCGAGCACGTTCAGCAGGGCAGGCTGAAAGCTCTGTGCGCCCAGCGATACACGCGTGACACCGGTCCGGCGCAAGAGCCGCGCGAGCTCGGCCGTCATCGTCTCCGGGTTCGCCTCCACCGTCACCTCTGCCGCGGGCGGAAGCGCCGCGAGCAGGCGCTCGAGCTGCGCAGGCTCGGTGAAGGTCGGCGTTCCGCCTCCGAGGAAGATCGTGTCGAGCTCCGGCGCGAGGAGGTGGCTCTCGAGCCGGAGCTCGGCGAGCAGCGCATCGACATACGTGCCGTGCTCGCCGCGGCGCCCGATGGCGGTGACGAAGTCGCAGTAGCCGCAGCGGTGGGCGCAGAAGGGCAGGTGGACGTACAGGTGGCGAGCGTGTGCGCTCACTTCTTGTTCTCGCCTAGATTGAGGACGGCGAGAAACGCCTCCTGCGGTACCTCGACCGCGCCGACCTGCTTCATCCGTTTCTTCCCCGCTTTCTGCCGCTCGAGCAGCTTCCGCTTGCGGCTGATGTCCCCGCCGTAGCACTTCGCGAGCACGTCCTTGCGCTTGGCCTTGATCGTCTCTCGCGCGATGACGCGGGAGCCGATCGCGGCCTGGACGGCCACGTCGAACATCTGCCGGGGGATCTCCTCGCGCAGGCGCTCCACGAGCTGCTTCCCGCGGGGATAGGCGCTCTCCCGGTGAGCGATGAGCGACAGCGCATCCACCGTCTCCCCGGCGATGAGGACGTCGACGCGGACGAGCGCGCCCTCGCGGAAACCGGCCAGGTCGTAGTCGAACGATGCATACCCTCGTGTGCGCGACTTGAGTTGGTCGTAGAAGTCGATCACGACCTCCGCGAGCGGCAGCTCGTATAGGAGCAGGACGCGCTGCTCGGACAGGTACTCCATGTGGTCGAACGTGCCGCGGCGGTCGGTGCACAGCTCCATCACGGCTCCGACGTACTCTCGCGGCACGATGATGGAGGCCCTGATGTACGGCTCTTCGATCGTCTCGATCTCTTGTGGCATCTCGGCCGGGTTGTGCACCTCGATCTCCTCGCCCGCGTTCCTCAGAACGCGGTAGGCGACGTTGGGCGCCGTCACGAGCAGGTCGAGGTCGAACTCGCGCTCGAGCCGCTCGCGGACGATCTCCATGTGCAGGAGACCAAGGAAGCCGCAGCGGAAGCCAAACCCGAGTGCCTGCGACGTCTCGGGCTCGTACACGAGCGACGCGTCGTTCAGCTTCAGCTTCTCGAGCGCGTCCCGGAGCTCGGGGTAATCGTCGGATTCCGTCGGGAAGAGCCCTGCGAACACCATGGGCTTGACGTCCTTGTAGCCGGGGAGCGGCTCGGCGGCGGGATGTGCCTCCGACGTGAGCGTGTCGCCGACGCGGAGCTTGCTCACGTCCTTCAGGCCCGTGATCACGTAGCCCACCTCTCCGGCCTCGAGCCGCGGCGTCGGGCTCATCGTCGGCGAGAAGAAGCCGAGCTCCTCCGCCTCGAAGCGCGTTCCGAGCGCCATCGCGCGCAGCCGCTCGCGGGTCCTGAACGATCCGTCGACGACGCGCACGAAGGCGACGACCCCGCGGTACTGGTCGTAGGAGGAGTCGAAGATCAAGGCGCGAGCCGGCGCGGCGGGATCGCCGGCCGGCGGCGGAATGCGCTCGACGATCGCATCGAGTACGGCTTCCACGCCTGCTCCCGTCTTTGCCGAGATGCGGAGGACGTCGTCTCGCGAACCGCCGATGAGCTCGGCGAGATCCGCGGCGGCCTGGTCGGGGTTCGCCTGCGGCAGGTCGATCTTGTTGACGACGGGCACGATCTCCAGGTCGTTCTCGATCGCCAGGTACGCATTGGCGAGCGTCTGCGCCTCGAGCCCCTGCGCGGCGTCCACGAGGAGAAGGGCGCCCTCGCATGCCTGGAGCGCCCGAGAGACCTCGTAGGTGAAGTCGACGTGCCCTGGCGTGTCGATGAGGTTGAGCTGGTGCCCCTTCCACGGAACCCGGACGGCCTGCGCCTTGATCGTGATTCCGCGCTCGCGCTCGAGGTCCATCGAGTCGAGCAACTGCTCGCGCATCTCCCGTCCCGAGACGGTCTCGGTGAGCTCCAGCACACGGTCGGCCAGCGTCGACTTGCCGTGGTCGATGTGCGCGACGATAGAGAAGTTGCGGATACGGTTTTGAGGCACGGCGAGTCAGCTCGGGCGAGCGCGGCGCCGCAACGATAGCAACGTCTGCAGCTCACGAACTCCGAGCAATTTGCAGGCAAAGACGTAGAACGCGATGCCCACTGCAAGGGCTCCGCCGAGGGACACGAGCTGGGAGACGAACGAGCGTCCGAGCAGGTGGTCCAGCCCGTCCCACACCCCGTACGCCACGCCGGCCAGGAGCGCCGAGACGAGGCAGATAGGCGCTGTCGCTCGGCCGATTTCACCAAGATCGAGGCGCTGCTCGCGGCGCTGGAGGACGGTGATCAGGGCGATCGTGCCCGCCATGTTCACGACCGACGTGGCGAGCGGAATCCCCCAGATGCCGAGGCGGTAGAAGACGGCGTCGAGAGCAGCGTTCACTCCGAGGTTGGCGAGGGCGATCGTCGTCGGGACCCAGTTCGACTGCAGGCTGAAGAACGTCCGGATCAGCATCAGCATCGCGCCGTTGAAGACGAGGCCGATGGAGAAGGCGGCAAGCGCGCCGGCCACGACCGTGGTCTGATGAGCCGTGAACTCACCACGCTGGTACACGACGCGGACGATCGGCTCGGCGAGCACGGCGGAGACGACGCTCGCAGGGATCAGCGTGAAGGCGATCTGACGCAGCCCGAGGCCGACGGTGTTCGCGAATGCGCGGTGATCGTCGCGCGCCGCCAGCCGTGACATGAGGGGAAAGAGGACGGTGGCGATCGCAATCGAGAAGATCCCCTGGGGAAGCAGATAGAGGCGGTAGGCCTTGTCGATCGCGGTCGGCGCGAGCTCGGGGTTGATCAGGCGCGACGCGAAGAGCGTGTCGATCAGCGTGTTGAAGTTGATCAGGCCGAGCCCGAGAGTGACCGGCACGATCAGCAGGAATGTCTGTTTGACCGCCGGGTCGCGCCAGTCGATGACCATGTGGAGCCGGTCGTCGCGTCCTCGAAGCCACGGGACGGGGAGGAGGACCTGCACGAGCGTTCCCAGCAGCACGGCCCCGGCATAGATGTAGAGCTGCGTGTCGACAGAGTCCGTCTGGGGCACGCCGAGGGCGAGCCCGAGAATGATCACCAGGTTCCAGGCGACGGGCGTGAGCGCCGGGACCGTGAAGTGGTCGTAGCTGTTGAGGATCCCGACGATGATCCCCGAGAGCCCGAGCAGGACGACCGTCGGGAAGAGGATCCGCGAGAGCGTTACCGCGAGCTCCTGGTCGCCTCCGGGTGTGCCGAACAGCTCCATCACCCACGGCGCCGCAAGCATGAAGAGGGCCGTGATGCCGCTGAGGCCGAGGAGGATCAGCCAGAAGAGGGTGGAGGCGACACGCCACGCGCGCTTGACCTCACCCTTCTCCAGCAGTTCGCTGAAGACGGGGACGAACACGGAGGAGACGGCCGAATCGGCGAGCAGGTTGCGCACGGTGTTCGGCACCTGGAACGCGACCGTGAAGGCGTTGATCTTGCCGCCTGCGCCGAAGAAATAGGCCGTGACGATTTCGCGGACGAGCCCGAGGACGCGCGACAGCCCGGTCGCCAGCGCGAAAATTGCGGCGGACCAGGCGAGCCGACGGCCGCCGTGTGGCTGCTCCACGCGGGCGAGTATAGGAAGCGTCCTGGTCGGCTCCGACCCGGCAACGGGGGGCCGATTCGGCTTTGCTACGATCGTTCCGCCCGCACCGCGGGCGTTTTCACGCTATGCCGAACATCAAGCAACAGAAGAAGAGGATGCGCGTGGCTGCGCGCCAGCGCCTCGAGAACCTGCGCTACCGCTCGACGGTCAAGACGATGACGCGTCGGCTCGAGCGCGCCGTCTCCGACGGCGACGAGCAGGCGGTTGCGACCGAGCATCGAGAGCTCGTGCGTTGGATCGACAAGGCCGCCTCGAACGGCGCGCTGCACAAGAACACCGCCGCTCGCAAGAAGGCGCAGGCCGCGCGCCTCGCAGGCGGAAACTCCTCCTAGCCCGACGCCTCGCCGCGGGCCGCCGTCGCGTCCGCCAGCGCTCTATCGAGCTCGAGCTCGGACGGCAGCTTCGATCCGCCCTTCACGGCGAGATCCAGCTCCGCCGCGCGTGCGAGCGCATAGCCGAGCTCCTCGGAGCTGAAGTTGCCCGCCTGCGCGTACAGCTTCTGCACGTAGTACGGATTCCGCCGCAGCCGTGACGCCGCTTCGCGGGCCGTCACACCCTCACCGGCGAGGTCCTGCACTACCCGGACGAGCTGGACATGCGCCGCGAAGCGCGCCGAGATCCGCGTCACCTCGTCCCTGCGGCTTCGCTCCGGTCGCTCGAGGATCGACTCGACCGCGCGCAGAACGGCCCGGACGTCCCGCGCCCCCCACGCGTCGGTCAACGCGAAGATCGGAACCTCCGCGCGACCCGCCGCGAGCGTCTCGACCGCCGCTGCGTCCACGGTGTCCCCGTCGGCCCAGGTAACGAGCTTCTCGATCTCCGTTTCGAGTTCGGTGACGTTGTCGCCGACGATCTCGACGAGCAGGCGGCATGCCTCGCGGTCCGCGTTGCCCCCGAGCGCCGCGAACCGCTCCGCCACCCAGCTCGGAAGCTTGGATTTCGGGACGTCGTAGAAGAGAAGGTCGCCCGCCTGCGCGCACGCTTTCGCAAGCGGCGAGTCCTTCTTGATGCCTGAGCCGACGAGTGCGAGGACGGTCGATGGCGCCGGGTCGGCGAGGTACGCGACGACGGCCTTGGCGTCGGCGCCTTTCCATCCTTCCACATGCTGAACGATGACGGCGCGGGCGCCGACCGTGAAGAGGCCTGGCGCGTTGCAGGTCGCGACGGCGTCATCGCCGCTCGTCTCGCTCGCGGAGAGGATTTCGCTTCCGCCTTCTCCCACCCGTCCCCGCAGCCGGCGGAGCGCGTCCTCGATCTTGGGCCGATCGGTTCCGGAGAGGAGGTAGACGGGCTTGAGATCGGACGCCACGGCCAGCCAACAATAGTGCGGAGCTCAGCCGAGCAGCCGCCAGGCCAGTCCAACTGCGATCCCGGCGGCGCAGAGCTCTCCCGCGCGGCCGAGGCGCGGCCGCTGGAGCCTGACCATGAGCCACGCGAGGAGGCCGGCGTCCGCTAGGAGCAGCAGCGCTCGCAGCGAGGACACCTGGGCGCTCGGCAGACCCCCGACGACGCGCGCGCACCAGGCGAGGTAGGCGGCTAACCAGCCGTTCAGCCACGCCAGTACCTCTGCGCTCGCGGGCAGCAGGGGATGGAGGACCGCGGAAACGAGCCCGAGCCCGAGCAGGAACGGCATCGCGGGCTCGGCGAGGACGTTGGCGATCACCGCGTATACGGGGACGCGCCCGAAGTCGAGCCAGAGCAACGGCGCGGTGCAGAGACCGCATGCCGTAGAGACCGCGATGGGAGCGGCCAGTATGCGCGGGACGGGATAGCCCTCGAGCAGCCGCTCGATACGCGGGACAAGGAGAAAGATTGCGCCCACCGCCGCGAACGAGAGCTGGAAGCCCGGCTCGAGCAGGTTGTACGGGTTCCACGCGAGCAGCGCAATGGCGCCGACAAGGAGGAAGTACCAGCGGTCGCGCGGGCGGGAGGCGAGCCACGCCAGCGAGGCGAGCGCGCCGGCGATTCCCGCACGGACGACGGAGGGTTGCAGTCCGACGGCGAGCACGTAGCTGCCGATCGCGCCGAGCACGCAGACTTCGCCCAGCCAGCGCGGGACGCCAACAAGCGTGGCAAGCAGCAGGATCGCTCCGGCGATGATCGCGATGTTCTGTCCGGAGACGGCCAGTAGGTGGTAAAGGCCGGACTGGCGGAACCGGTCCTGGAGCTCCTGCGACAGCCCCTCGTCCGCCCCGAGGACGACGCCGGCGATCAGCGCCGCGCGCTCTCCGCGCACGCCGGGGGCAACTCCGCCGCTCACGAACGCCCGCAACCGGTCGCCGACTCCGGCGAGGCCGCCTCGCCGCCCGAGCTGGCGCCACGTGCGTCCGTGCAGGACCACGTGCATTCCCTGCCGTGCAAGCCAGGCGCGCTCGTCGAAGCCGTCCTTGGCCGGCCGCGGCGGCTTCACCTCCGCCACCGTCTCGATCACGGCACCCTGAGGAGGGGCGCGACCGAGTGGAAGCTCGAGCAGCGCCGGCTCGTCGATCGGGAACTCGCCGAAGCTCCTCACCTTGACGAGCACACGCAGCTCGTACTGACCGTGGCGCGCCGGCGCTCTCACCTCCGCCACGGTGCGGTCGACGTGGCCGACACGTGTCACGAGGACGCTCCGGTCGAGTGTGTCGAGGCGGAAGGAGCCCCAGATCCAGCCGGCTGCGGCGAGGGCGAGTGCGACCACCGCCAGCCGTGCAGGTCCTTGAAGCGCGAAGGCCGCTACGCCTGCGGCGCACACGATCCCGAGCATCAGAAGCGACTCAGCACGCGCGAGGTTTGCCGCGGCGAGTCCCCCGCACAGCGCCGCTGCGAGAACGTGCGGCCGCGCGCGCAGCACGCAGACAATCACGGTGCGACCAGGTCTCGGAGTTGGCCGAGTCGTGCGGGCCCGATTCCGGGAATGGCGTCGAGATCCTCGACCGAGGTGAACGCTCCGTGGGTTTGGCGCCAGTCGAGGATCTTCTGCGCTGTGACGGGGCCGACTCCGGGGAGGGTGTCGAGTTGTTCCAGCGACGCCGTGTTGAGGTGGACGGGCCCCGCCGCGGGTGTGTCACCCGTGGCGCCGGCGGCGCCCTCGGCGACTGGCGGCTGCCGTCGCGGAACGACCACCTGGAGCCCGTCCTCGACGGGAGCCGCCAGGTTGATCGCCTCCAGGTTGGCCTTCCCCGTCGTCCCTCCGGCACGCCGGACGGCGTCCGCGATGCGTGCGCCGTCGCGAATCGCGTACAGACCCGGTCGTCGTACGGCGCCGACGACGTGTACGACGATCTTCGAGTGGGGCGTCGCGGCCGCGTCTGCGGCGAGGACGGGGCGCGCCCGCGCGGGCGCATCTCCAGCGCGGGCGAAGTGGCGCGCGGCGAAAAGGACCGCGACCAGTCCAACGGCGAGAATCGCGAGAACACGGCGGCGTGTCGACGGGTCCACGTAGTCTATTTTGACAACAGCGCCAGGACGAAGCGTAACCGAAGAGGGACGAATTCGTGCCGGGGAAGAGACGATTGACGCGCCCGAAGCGCGCCGCCCGACGTCCGCGTTAGCCGATGACGAGGTTCACGAGCTTGCCCGGTACTACCACGGTCTGCCGGATCTGCTTGCCGTCCAGGAACGACTGGACGCGCGTAGAGCTCTTCGCCGCCTCGACGAGCTCGTCTTCCGACAGAGTCGACGAGACCTCGACTCGGTCGCGGACGCGCCCGTTGATCTGGATCACCAGCTCGAACGTCTCCCGCTCGAGCAGCGCCGGGTCGTACGACGGCCACGGGTGCGCCCACAGACGCTCGTGTCCCAGCACGCCCCAGAGCTCCTCCGCGATGTGAGGCGCATACGGCTGGACGAGCGACACGGCGGTCTCCGCAGCGAAGCGTGCGTCGGCCGCGCGTGGATCGTCCGCGATCTCGTTGACCAGCTCCATGACCGCCGAGATCGGCGTGTGGAACTGGAAACGGCGGCCGATGTCATCCGTGACCTTGGCAATCGTCGCGTGCGCCTTTCGGGTGAGTGCACCATCCTGCGCCGTGCGCGGCGAGGCTTCGACGATCTCGTGCACGACGCGCCAAAGCCGGCGCAGGAACCGCGTGATCCCCTCGATTCCGGAGGGCGACCATTCCATGTCCTCATCGGCGGGGCCCAGGAACAGGATGTACAGCCGGACCGCGTCGGCGCCGTGCGCGGCGACCAGGGCGTTCGGGCCTTCGACATTCCCCCGGGTCTTCGACATCTTCGATCCGCCCAGCGTCACCCAGCCCTGATGGAACAGGCGCGCGAACGGTTCCCGGAACCCGACGAGACCCATGTCGTTCATCGCCTTGACGAAAAAGCGCGAGTACAGGAGGTGGCCCGTCGCGTGGTCGATCCCACCGATGTACTGATTGATCGGCAGCCAGTAGTCGACCAGCGCACGATCGAACGGCGCCTCGTCGTCGTGCGGGTCTACGTAACGCAGGTAATACCAGGAGGAATCGACGAACGTGTCCATGGTGTCCGCCTCGCGCCGGCCCGGCTTCCCGCAGCGCGGACACGAGACGTTCATCCACTCCTCGTTTGTGGCAAGCGGCGCCTTCCCGCTTGGCAGGTAGTTCTCGACCTCCGGCAGCAACACGGGAAGGTCCTCGTCGGGGACGGGCACGACGCCGCAGTCGTCGCAGTAGACGATTGGAATGGGGCAGCCCCAGTACCGCTGGCGCGAGAAGCTCCAGTCGCGGAGGCGGAATGAGACCGCCGGCGCGCCGCGGCCCGTCTCGCGCAGCCACTCGACGATGCGCACCGTCCCCTCTTCCGCAGTCACACCGTCGAACTGACCGGAGTTGATCATCCGCCCGTCCTCGTCGATGACCTCGACGATCGGCAGGTCGAAGGCTTCCGCGAACTCGCGGTCGCGCGCGTCGTGGGCGGGCACCGCCATGATCGCGCCGGTGCCGTAATCCATGAGCACGTAATCGGCGACGTAGACCGGCAGCCGTTCGCCCGTGCCGGGGTTCGTGACGTGATGGCCGGTGAAGACACCCGTCTTCGCCTGATCGGCCGCGCGCTCCTCCGCCCGGCGGGCCCCGGCGCGCCGCGCGTACGCATTGGCCTCCTCGTTCGCATGCGCTTCCACGAACGGGTGCTCGGGCGCCACGACGAAGAAGGTCGCGCCGAAAAGCGTGTCCGGCCGCGTCGTGAAGACTTCGATGTCGACATCCAGGTCATCGGCGCGGAAGAGGATGGCGGCGCCCTCGCTTCGTCCGATCCAGTTGCGCTGGATGGTCTTCGTCCGCTCGGGCCACCCTCCGTCCTCCGGCAGCTCGTACTCCAACAGCTCGTCGGCGTACGCGGTCACCTTCATGAACCACTGCGTGAGGTTGCGCAGCTCTACCGCCGTCCCACAGCGCTCGCACAGGCCGTCGACGACGTACTCGTTCGCGACGACGGTTTGATCCTTGGGGCACCAGTTGACCGGGGCTTCCTTGCGGTAGGCGAGCCCCCGCTCGAAGAAGCGCAGGAACAGCCACTGAGTCCAGCGGTAAAAGCCGGGACGGTGCGCGGAGACCTCGCGACCCCAGTCGATCGCCCAGCCCAGCCGCTGCATCTGCGCTCGCATGTTGACGATGCTCTGCTCGGTGAGCTCGCGCGGGTGTCCGCCCTCGCGGATGGCCGCGTTCTCGGCGGGAAGGCCGAATGCATCCCAGCCCATCGGACGCAGGACCGTCCAGCCGTTCCGCCGGCGGAAGTGCGTGACGACGTCGCCCATCGTGTAGTTGAGGACGTGGCCCATGTGCAGTTCCTTCGCGGACGGATACGGCAGCATCTCGAGCTGGTACCAGTGCTTTTCGGGCGCATCTTCCGGCGTAGGATTCGGCGTGTGGAAGACGCCCTCGGCGTCCCACACCGCCTGCCATTTCGCCTCGATTTTCTGTGCGTCGTACTCGTTCACAATCGCCTCCGGGTACAAAAAAGCCTCTCGCATGAGAGGCCGGGGGAAGCTGCCGCGGCGGCGCCGCGTTCGCTTCCTGCGCTACTCGAGAAGCTGACTCATTGATTGAATCCTAGCAAGCTGACCGGAAGGAGGAAGGTGGCCGAATACACCCATCTCAACCTGAAGCAAGACGTCGACGACCAGGCTCCGAACTTCGGGCTTTCGCCGAATCTGGAGGCGCGGATGGCGCGCGTTCCGCTCGAGCTCGAGGGGTTCGGTGTGAGCTACCAGCGCATCGCTCCGAATTACCGCGTCCCCTTCGCGCACAAGCACAAGCAGCAGGAAGAGGTCTACGTCGTCGTCAGCGGAGGCGGCCGCGCGAAGCTCGAGGACGACGTCGTCGAGCTGAAGGCGTGGGATGCGTTGCGGGTTCCCAAGGACACCATGCGCGGGTTCGAGGCCGGCCCCGAGGGGATGGAGGTCATCGCGATCGGCGCTCCCAACACAGGACCGGGCGACGCGGAGATGGAACACGAAGGCTTTTGGTCGGACTAGAGCTCTTCCCCGATAGCGCCGCGGTCGAGGGGGGCGAGCTTGCCCTTGGCGGCATCTCCTCCGGCGAGCTCGCGGCGGAGTTCGGCACTCCCCTCGTCGTGTACTGCGAGGAGACGATCCGGGCGCGTGCGCGCGAGTACCGCGCTGCGGCTCACGGCGCCCTCGTCGTCTACGGGACGAAGGCGTTCCCGAACGTTGCGGTGCTGCGGCTGCTCGCCGACGAGGGGCTCGGCGCCGATGTCTCGACGCTGGGCGAGCTCCGCTTCGCTCAGGAGGCGGGAGTTCCGCCAGATCGGCTGGTCGTGCACGGCAACAACAAGTCCGACGAGGAGCTGCGCGCGGCGGCCGAAGCCGGCGCCGGCTTTGTCGTGCTCGACTCCGTCGAGGAGCTCGAGCGGGCCCGCGCGGCCGGGGTCGAGCGGATGCTCGCGCGCGTCACTCCCGGGATCGCCGCGGACACACACGAGGCAATTCGTACCGGCCACGTCGGCTCGAAGTTCGGGATGTCTCCGGAGGAGGCGCTCGGCATCCGCAACGATCTCGAGGGGCTGCACGTGCACATCGGCTCTCAGCTTCTCTCGACAGCGGGAGCGCAGCAGACGCTGCAGTGGCTCAACGGCTTCCTCAGCGACAGCGGCTGGAGCCCGAATGTGCTCGACCTGGGCGGCGGCCTCGGCGTCGCCACGCACCCGAGCGAGACGGCACCGTCGATTTCGGAGCTCGTCGAGTTGCTCGTCCGTGGTCTACGGGCCGACGCGAGTCTCATCCTCGAGCCCGGCCGGTCGCTAGTCGGGCAAGCCGGCGTGACGCTGTACCGCGTCGGCTCGGTCAAGCGCGCCGGGGAAAGGGTCTGGGCGGCAGTCGACGGAGGTCTCTCTGACAATCCCCGTCCTCAGCTGTACGGCGCGCGCTACTGGGCCGTCGTTGCGAACCGCGCCGCCGAGGAGCCCTGGTGCACGACCGGAATCGCCGGCAAGCACTGCGAATCCGGCGATGTTCTGATCGACGCGGTCGATCTGCCCGAGCCCCGGCGAGACGACCTCATTGCCGTACCGGCGACGGGCGCGTACACGCTCTCTATGGGCTCGAACTACAACGCCGTTCCGCGGCCGGCGGCCGTGCTCGTCTCGGACGGACAGGCACGCCTGATCCGCAGAAGAGAAGCGCTCGAGGATCTCCTGGGCCTCGAATCGGCGTAGGCTTCGCGGACGGTTCCCGAGCTCGGAAGTGACTGCACCCGCTACGGAGGCGATCGAGGATCGCTATTGGATCACGCCGGGCTCGGGCCTTCTCACGTCGCGGCGGCGAGGCCGGGCCGAACGAGGCGGCGCGGAGAGCGCAGCCGGGCGTCGTTGACGCTGGGGTTGCGCGGCTCGACGATTGGGTGGGCTCCAAAGGAGACGCGGGTACGGGCCGGCGCCGGGGCGCCGTAGAGCGTCGTGCGCTGGCGCGGCACGCGCCCGATTGCGCGGACCGCGTCTTCCATCCGCTCAGGCGGCATCTCCTGGCCGTGGGCCGCGCCGGCCGCCCGCGAAATGGACTCGTTCATCAGCGTCCCACCGAGATCGTTCGCACCCGCCTGCAGCGCGGCTCGAGCTCCCTCGATCCCGAGCTTCACCCACGAGGCCTGGATGTTCGTTATCCAGGGGTGGAGCGCGAGGCGGGCGACGGCGTGCATCAGCAGCGCCTCGCGGAATGTCGGGCCGGGACGCGCACGGCCTTTCAGGTAGATCGGAGCCTCCATGTGCACGAACGGGAGCGGCACGAATTCGGTGAATCCGCCCGTTCGCCGCTGTTGCTCGCGCAGGTGGATGAGGTGGCGCGCCCAGCTCCGCGGCGTGTCGCGGTGGCCGAACATGATCGTCGTCGTCGTGCGCAGTCCCGCTCGGTGCGCCGCATCGTGGACGCGCAGCCACTGCCGCGTCGAGACCTTGTCCGGGCAGATGACGCGCCGGACGTCGTCGTCCAGGATCTCCGCCGCCGTCCCGGGCAGGGAGGCGAGGCCGGCGTCGCGAAGCCGTCCGAGGTACTCCTCGAGGCTCACGTCTAGCGTCGCCGCGCCCTGCCAGATCTCGAGCGCCGAAAAGGCGTGGACGTGGATGTTGGGGAGCGCTTCTTTGATCGATGTACAAACGTCGACGTAGAAGTCGCCGGTGAAGCCGGGATGGATGCCTCCCTGGAGGCAGACCTCGACGGCGCCGCGCTCCCACGCCTCTTCGCAGCGCCGGACGATTTCGTCGAGCGGCACGAGGTAGGGACGGCCGCGCAGGTTCGCGGCGAGCTTGCCTTTCGAGAAGGCGCAGAAGCCGCAGCGGAAGTAGCACACGTTCGTGTAGTTGATGTTGCGCGTGACGACGTAGGTGACGGTGTCGCCGTTCACTTCGCGGCGAAGCGCGTCCGCTTCCTCGATGACGGCTCGGAGATCCGGCCCGCGCGCGCCGAAGAGCGTCGTGACGTCGTCCTCGTCGAGCGCGCTCTTGGCATGCGCCTTCGCCAGCGCCTGCGAGACGGCGCGCGACACTTTCGGCGCGCTTCCGGCACCCATGCGCGCGGATTTCCGCGCTAGGCTCGCAGTGGGGAGGAGGTTGGTGGCCCCGCACGCCGCGGGCGCTTCAGTAAGACCAGCGGCCCAGCGGTCCTCGCGCCCGAGCCCTTCCGCGTCGGCGCGGCGGAGCACCGCGGCGGCGACCGGCGCGTCGGTCCAGCGCGCGAGGTCGGCCACGTACTCGGGGTAGATGGGCAAGCGCGGCGCGAGGCGCAGGCCCCGAGCCTCCGTAGCGGCGCGCAGGCGCTCGACCTCCGGCCACGGCGCCTCCGGGTTCACGTGGTCGACCGTCACCGGCGAGATGCCGCCCCAGTCGTTGATCCCGGCGTCGAGCAGCCGCGGGAACTCGTCGTAGCTGAGATTCGGCGGCGCCTGGATGTTCCAGCGCGGACCGAGAAGCACTCGCGCGGCCGCGGCGGTCCAGAGCAGCTCGTCCAGCGACGGCTCGGGATGGGCGGCCATTCGCGTCCCGGGCTTGGCCCGGAAGTTCTGGACGATCACCTCCTGCACGTGGCCCGACTCCTCTCCTAGCTGACGGATGGCGAGCAGCGACTCGATGCGCTCCACACGCGTCTCTCCGATGCCGATCAGGATCCCCGTCGTGAACGGGACGGCGGCCTCGCCCGCGAGTCGCAGCGTCTCCAAACGCCTGGCGGGCACCTTGTCCGGCGAGCCGAAGTGTGGGCCGCCGCGCGCCGACAGCCGGGGCGACGACGTCTCGAGCATGATCCCTTGCGACGCGCTCACCCGCCGTAGCGCGAGCAGATCGCCGGCGCCCATCACGCCGGGGTTCACGTGCGGCAGCAATCCGGTCTCCTCGAGCACGGCCTGCGCGGCGCGCGCCAGATATTCAAGGGTGGACGAGCAGCCGAGCGCGCGAAGCTCCTCGCGCGCCGCGCGGTACCGCAGCTCCGGCTTGTCGCCGAGCGTGAAGAGCGCCTCGTGACAGCCCGCCGCCGCGCCCGCGTGCGCAACCGCGAGGACCTCGTCGAGGGACATGTACGCCCGCTCGCCGCGCCGCGGCGGCCGCGCGAACGTGCAGTAGTGACACACGTCGCGGCACAGCTTCGTCAGCGGGATGAAGACCTTCGGCGAGTAAGTGACGAGCGTGCCCGTTCCGCGCTCTCGAAGCGCCCGCGCTTCTGCGCACAAATCCCCGGTGGGCACGTCGACGAGCGCGAACGGCTCCATCGCCGGAGCTTACGCAACGGATCTCGGCGCCGGTCCCGCGGCGAGGATCGTCATGCGGCCGCAAGCCGGACTGGTGAGCGCTACTTCCGTGGAGCGGTGACGAGCTTCCCGAACGGGTGCCAGCGCCCCTTGCTCCAGCGTTCCAGCTGAGCCTGCTCGATCGGCCAGCGGTCCGTCGGCGAGGTCTTGATCTTGATCCCGGGAAGGACGAACGGGTTGTTCTTGATGTTCAGGTGCAGCGTGGACTTCATCAGGCTCTTCCGCGTCAGGTTCTTGCCGGCGCCCTTGAGCGTGTCGACCATGACCGAGGCGGAGACCATCCCCGCGAGGTAATACGCGCTGCACCAGTTCGGCGCGACACCTGCCTTGCACTTCGACGCCGGCCCCGGCTTTCCGCCGTTTCCATACTTCTGCATGATCGACTTGTAGAGCTTCATCCCCTTGTCCTTGTCGAACGAGTTGGCGGGATCCTTGAAGAAGGCGACGGAGATGGCGCCCTCGGTTTGCCCGCTCGTGCTCGCCAGTTGCATCACGCTCGTCGCCGCGGCCACCGCATTGACGAAGATCTGCTTCGGCTTCCACCCGATCTTCTTGATGTAGACGAACGACTGGATCGCGAACTTGCCGAACGCGAAGATCATCACCACGTTCGCGCCTGAGGCCTTGAGCTGGTTGATCTGGTTCGACACATCCGTCGACGTCGGGTCGTAGCTCTTCTGGCTCACGATCGAGCCCCGCTGCGAGCCGAGGCCCTTCTTGAAGCCTGACAGCAGCTCGCGCCCATACTCGTCGTCCTGGTACAGCACGCCGATCTTCGCGCCCTTGATCTTGGACTTGACGTAGCGGCCGTAGATGATCCCCTCGCCCGTGTAGGTGGGGATGAGCCCGATCGTCAGCGGATACTGCTTCGCTTGCGCCGCCCAGCCGCCCCAGCCGCTCGCGACGAAGAGCTGCGGCACGCCGACCTGGTTCAGATACGGCCGC